>CEUK01097597.1_pt1 | contig 43533 bp, 43 predicted proteins | sample 356451 | NCBI WGS metagenome assembly CEUK01 (sample SAMEA2622843, study PRJEB7988) | marine metagenome | isolation source: saline water (ENVO:00002010), including
GCCTTCATAACCAGTACTTTCCTTATGCCCGCAGTGATAAGCTCTGAAAAAGTCGTTAAAGCAGCAATCAAAGGAGAACCATACTGGGTGGATTACGGTGAAGGCATAGCACTTGCATCACCGATTTCAATGAAACCGCTTGATGCTGTTCTTGAAGATTAGCGAGGGAGTAGGGAGTAAGCCCCTTTCTGTTACCTTTCGGCGGCTGCATTCAACTTAGCATCCTACCTGTTCCTAGGCGCGCAACCTGGCTGGAACTGCTTGGACTTGCTCCTGTGCGGATGCTCGTTTCACCGACAATAAGGAAACCTCTGTCTTTCAACTTCATTGTACAACCCCTATATCGTTCGTTTCTATTGCACTAACCAAACCATCTCTGATTTCTCTCTTCTGTGAGGCACATGCGCTACGGAGAGGGGACTTTCCTCAGAGTCGAACTCTGTCAGCAGCCCTCCTACTCCCTCAAATGGTCGGTTTTTGGTTTGTCATTTGAAGCCTTCGTATGTCACTGGTACGGATTGTCACCGGGTGATGTAGGAGTTTGTTGCTGTATGTATTGGTGATTTTGCTGAGCATTAACTGGTCTTCCTTGAGCTTGGAAATTTCTATTCGGCGCCAACCTTTGATGTTGTGGTGGTTTGGGTGTACGTAAACCAAATATCAAGACACCAATTAGTACCGCAATTAATACGAAGATTATAACCAGTAACACGGGATTAATCGCTGCTATACCGCCGAGTAAGCCATCTGAATCCCCATCTTCGACATAAAAGGTTTCAGTTTGTGCAGTAGGTCCACCTATGATGATAAATTCAATCCACATAGAGCCATCTCTGTCCGGTGTCCAACGATGATTTATCACACCACTTCCACCAGAATTAACCTTTATTTGTTGTTGGTGAATTATTGTTCTTGCTCCATTGCTTTCGACTCTTTCAAACCGTAATTGAGCATCGCCATCTGACTTGCCAATGTTTTGTATGATGACTGATAAATCAACTGATTTACCAACTTCTAATTTTCCTCCTGCATCGATAGATGGCTGTGCCAAAGAATATTCAGGCAGTTGCTGCTCTAATTGCCAAACTGCGAACGGGGTGTAAATTTCATCAGAAATTGAACCAAAAGAATTCCCAGCCATGTCACTACCATTAATCCAAATTCGTAATTCTAAGGCCTCAGTACGAATTTCTTCTGGTATAACCGATTCAAAGTTGAAATCGAAGGTCCCTGTGATATCCTGACCGTATGGCATGCCTCCAAGTATGGCAATCTTGCCGGTTCCATTAGCAATACTTGTTGAAGCAAATCCGAATCCCGAGGGGTGAACCTCCCATTTTAGATTCATCGAATCTTCGTCAATGAATTTGTCCTCAGAGAATGTCATTAACATCTCTAGCGAATCCCACTCTGTTTCTTCAATTATTTGAGCAGGCAGAGGATAATCGATTCGTTTGATCAAAGGAGCCTCATCATCAACAATGAACCACAATACAGGAGAACTGGGTTGAACAATAGAGGCTCCGTTTGGGGCATTTGAGAGAGTGATGTCAATCGGATAATTACCTGGTGTGGCTGGAGAAATTATCGTGCCGTTGAACACTCCGTTGTCGTAATCTACCAGCGCTTGGTTCAAACCAAGAGTAAACATCAAATCTAAATCTTGGTCAACTGGTCGATGGGTTTTGACCCAATTTAAGGTTCCAGTCAAGGTGATATCTTCGCTGGCTTTAACCCACGAACCACTACTTGATTGATTATTTCCTGAAGTTGAATAAGTAAGTAACTCTTGAGAAACTTCCATCTCTCCGGAATATCTCCAGTTTAGTTCACTCAATTCTAATGTTGTTGATTGTCTATTCAAATCTGTTAACCTAAGCATAGGGGTTCTGATTATGCTATCATCTGGGTCAAAACCCCACTTTAACTGGAAATCAATGACAAAATTTCCGGAATTAGTGAACAAGCCAGAATTGCTATCACCGATCATTTGACATGAGTTAATCTGGATGTATAGTGTTGTACTGGAACAAACTTCAGTCTGCCGATTCCACTGAATTGTTGATGAATCAGGTTGATTAATAGATAAGTCAAATTCAATGTCGGTAATATCTGTAACTCCATTTTTATCCCAAACTGGAATACTCAGGGTGAGATCTTCTCCTGGATGGAGCCATGGCAAGTCGCCATAATCCCAGCCTAACTCGGAGTATCCTAACTGTGGAGAACCATCGCTACTGATGAGCAGATTAAACAGTGGCTCAGTCAGGTTACCAGAGTTTGACATTTGATTTCCTGCCGAGTCGGCCACCTCAATCCAACCTCGAACATATCCACCATCTGGTGCATTTCTTGAATTCAAATCATACGAGTAGACTCCCTCAAGATTGGTAAGGTCCTCCGGTTGGCTTAACTTATGACGGACTACTTCTGTGGCATCCATTTGGCCATTTTGATTGAAATCATGTTCCCATGAATGCCATAATACAATTGTAGATTGGGTTGGTAGTAATGGTCTATCAGTGACAGTGAACTCAAGCATAGTAGAGGGATTGGCTTGGAAATGATCAAATTCGTCAAGATTCATAGAAAGTAGTTGAGGATTGATTGAATCATAGCTGAATACAATAGAGTTGGGCACTTCGTATGAGACGGTTTGACCACGTAATGGTTGGATGTCAATTTCCAGGGAAACTGTTTCACCCGTTATCGGGATTACCCATGGTATTGTGGCAACACCATTGTTGATTATGGATGTTGAACCGTATTCGTTACCATTTACCAGCAGGCGAATTAGAGCATGTCCTGTCCTTGGGTAAGTATCCTCATCACCCTCGAAACCTATGTGAGCTTCGACGATGACTGGCATGCCTCGTTGACTGGGTAAGTATGGAAATTGAATGTCTGATGGGATTCCGTTTGAACCAACGACTGCCCAGTCCTTTAGGGCAACATCGTTTTCCACACCCTGCGAGTTTCCTAAACCGAAAGATTTGCTGACTGATAACATTGGACCTGTCGTGGAAACCATATTTACCGATGCTAAAAGAAATTCTTCATCATCCCAAGTTACGGGGAACTTGAAACGATGATGAAACTCTAGGGTATTACCTGATTCTGACATTTGAATCACGCCATTTGTTCCTAGGTCTGACCAAATTAGTGGAACACCACTTTGAATGCAATTATTCACCCCGTTACCAAACACTGGTAATGCCAAAGTGCTACATCTAATCTGTGCAGATTGATATTTGCCAACTAAATTGAAATCAACCAACCATGAACCAGCTCTGACAAAGGCTTCTGGATTAGTAATGCCAATGCTGGTAAAGTCAAATTTACTAGTGATATCAATCCAATTCATCGACGGGGTGAAAGTGTCGGAAACATTAGTCACTTCAATTGTTAATGGGGTTATTGACGGTGCGGTTGTTATCGAATTAACTGTTAGTCGAATAGCCCCTGTACTCTTCATTCTTACCGGCAGGGAAACCTCGCGGAAACCATTTACTAGAGGCGATGTTGGTAATATGCTGTTGACACCTATAATCAAACCGTCAGTACCGCTAAAGTCAAGATTAACTTGGCTGTCATACGTAGCCATTACACCTCCGAAATGAACTAATGAGGGAGTTGATGAAGAACCAATTTTAATTTGTAGCTCGGTGAATTCTAATCCGTTTAAGTTAACATCCGTGAGTGACTGAGAGATTGCATTATTCAAATTACTTACTTGAGATTCTGTTAATTTGATTTGCTGTACTTGAGAAAAATCATTCAAAGATGTGGTTAGAATATCTTGATTATTATTGGAAATTGTAAGAAATGGATTTACGATTTCAGTATTGGGACTTGACACAGCAAATTCAAAGTCGTTGATACCGTCTATTGGAATCAAGACACTGAACTCGGCAGGTGCTGAAGGGTTGCTTTGCGACACTGACCAAAATGAATCGTCAGCAAGTCGGTCTTGGATTCCTAATCGACCGATTCCTGTTCGATCCATAGTCCAATCCCCGATACCGTCCAATCCAACATCCAGTTCTAAACCATCAGCCACACTGGTTCGTATCATCTCAACAGACATTTTGTCAAAGACCCAATTGCCGCCAGTACTGACCACTCTAAACATTATACTAAACTGAGGCTCGGCCATCGACTGAAGGTTGTTATTTGGCAGAATGTTCCAAGACAAACCTGAATCAAGGGAATACTCAAGCCTTCCAGAACCATTGAGATAAGAATTAGAATTAATTCCAACAAAACCGCTCCTTAGAGTGTACTCTGGACTTACCATAGAACCTGTTCCTGAAATAGAACCTTGACTCCAGCCGGAACTGGACAACGACCATCCGGACAATGTAGGATTAGAATCAAAATCATCTTCAATCAATCCATCGAAGTGAATTCCATGAATGACTGGAAGAGAACCTGTTGATGTTGCCATATCAATCTGAATTTTTACTAACGGATACGTCTCCCAATCTAACATTCCTAAATCCATTGATAGGTCGGTTAGCTCATCAAAACCCGGAATCAAGTTATCATTTGCAGCATCGAGCAATCTCCATTCGAATTCAGCATCAACTGGCACATATGCATCCATATACATCAATCCGAATGAACGAAGTTCGCCCTGACCCGATAATTGAGGACCAAATGCTGGCGATGTCCATGTACCGAGACCATTCCCCGCTCCACCTGTTGGTGTTATTGTGATATCATCAATCCATGCAGTATCTTGACCTGAATTTACGCTACCATCCTTGGCGTATTTCCAGGTTAATGTTTGAGCATTTGCTGGAATGGTAAAACTGTGTGTGCCGCTTAGTATGCCAGCCCATCTCTGACTATAACCGCTTGAACGAGAACAAAATGTATTGTCAATACAGAATACAAGATAATCAAAACCGGATTCAGATGAAACTTGGTATTCAAAGGTCCCTGAACCTGCTGGAATCGCCGAGACATCTAATGTAAGTGAAGTTTCTTGACTAGAAGAAATCCTTCCTGCTTGAGCTGTTTGGGACCCTGAAATAACATTACTTGACTGGATATTCCAATTAGAAACTCCACTTAGAGTCCACTCCGGTCCGAACGTACCAGATTCAAAATCCCACGACCATTCCTGAGGTAAAAGTGACAACGAGGATGTGTTGACATTTACTCCTGAGTAGGAAGTGGAGCGAGAAAAATCTGCACTCTCAGTAATAGAATACGCAGTAGAGGTTGCTAAGTCCGCACTTGCAATATCAATATTCATGCCTTGGACAACTTGACCTTCCGGAATTGACACTTTGACCTTGTCAACCGCACCATCTGGATAGGAGCCTATTGCAATCTTTTTTTCTTGACCTAACACCTCTGAAGTTTCATTGACTTCCTCAATCAGCTTAGCATCATGATTTGAAAAATAGTAACTTTGGGTTGAAATAGCAAACAACACTAGCATGAATATTGCTACCGCCGGCCGACCAAAGCGCCCCCCCATGCTGGTAGACGCACTATCAAAGGTCAAAACCTTTCGCCATGAACCAAAATTGGATATCGATGAAAATACTCAATAGCCTCACGATTTTACCTATCATCATGGACAAGGTTGAGGTGCTTAAGCAACAGGCTGGGATTGAGGCTTGTAAATTTGTCAAAAACGGTATGAAGGTCGGTTTAGGTACTGGTTCAACAGTAAAGTACACTGTCATCGAACTTGGAAGAAGAATCACTGAAGAGGGGTTAGAAATTGTCGGAGTTCCGACCTCTTTAGCTACTGAAAAATTAGCTACAAAGGTAGGCATTCCGTTGGTTGAACTCTCAGAATGTACCCACCTTGATATCGTGATTGATGGAGCAGATGAATTTGATAACAATTACAACCTAATCAAGGGAGGTGGTGCAGCACTACTACGAGAAAAAATCGTTGCCCAGGAATCCCTATCAATGATCGTTGTCGCTGATGAAAGGAAAATGGTTGGCACACTGGGTGCTTTCCCTTTACCAGTTGAGATTACTCCTTTCTCTCATCAAGCAACTATCCGTCAACTATCGACGCTACTTGATTCAAGAGTTAACTGTAGAATGGCAGGTGACAACCCAGTGGTGACAGATAACGGGAACTACATCGCTGACGCCCATTGTGGCCCGAAACTTTCCAACCCAGAAGCATTAGAGGTAGAAATTCTAAAAATTGCTGGTGTAGTACAAGTTGGTTTGTTCAATAATATGTGTGATGTAGTGATTCTTGCATCAAGCACGGGCGTTGAAACGAAGATAAACCCGAACGGTCGGTTAGCCGAGTGATGGTTGAGCAATCAATAATTAAATACGAAGTGCGGTAGGAAAGGTTGGGCCTGTAGCTTAGTCAGGTAGAGCGACGGACTCTTAATCCGTCGGTCGCGGGTTCGAACCCCGTCAGGCCCGCTAGTCTGCGATTGCGATAACTGATGAAAAATCGATGAAGCCAAAGTTGTGGGAATCATCACTAGCAGTAGGATCTGGATTGTCACCCTCAACGAATAACTTGCTATTCTGCACAAGTTTTACTCGCTTTACAGCAGTAATTTTGTTATTGAATGGATGTTCAAAAACTACAACTTGTTTTGGCAATATGGGCTGACCCGTGTACTCTGTGCAAATTATTTCTTGCCCGTCATTTAACGACGGCCACATACTGTTTCCACGAATGGTTACGCGCAACTTCTCCATGCCATCAGCTTGCTCTTATCCAAGGAACTTCTCTTCCTTTGGCCGACCAAAACATGTGATGGATTGCCTCCACGGCATCCATCAACTCTTGGGCATGTTGAGCCGAAACTTCTACCTTGCAAGCACTACATAGTTTTGCAGCCTGCCAGAATGTGTTATGCAAATCCGGAATAGTTTCCAAATGGGTTGGCTTGAAAAAGTCGGTCCATAAAACCAGTAATTCTTCCTTGCACTTGTGTGCTTCCTCTTCCTTGATTGCCGCATATCTGCTCATTGTGTTGATGTATGCGGCTGAGCCGCTATCAGCCGAGTGATTTTCCGCTAATGTAAGCATCTTCTTGGTCATCGATTGTACTGCTTCTGCTGCAACTCTAGCACTTGCTGGGTCGTAAACTCCACATGGTCCGTCACAGTGAGCGCTTGCCTCTATTTGGTTCATGAGTACTACCAGTTTGCCCCAACTTATCAATATGTGGTATTATTTTACCACAATTTTAGTTCCGGCCTCACCTCTAAGTGATTTTAGCGCATCACCTGGTTGACAAAGAATTGCTGTCAGAGAAGGATTGTGCAAAGCAGCCTCCATCAAACTACCTATTTTTGGCCCCATTGAACCACTTGGGAACTCACCATTGGCCATGTATGATTCACATTGATCCAAATTCAGCTCTCTGTGAGATACTTCGTCAGGAGTTCCAAATCCTGTTTTAACTGAATCTACCGCTGTTGAAATAATCAAAGCATTGGCGTTCAGTTTTATTGCGATAAGAGCGGAGAGACGATCTTTGTCGATTACTGCTGGAACTCCGACATAATGATTATCCTGCTTTATCAAAGGAATTCCACCACCGCCACCACATATTACCACTGCTCTTAATTCAACGAGTTTTCTAATCACTTCAATATCCAATACGCTCATTGGCATTGGGCTAGCCACCACACGTCGAGGTCCGTCTATTGTTTCAGCGATATCCCAATCTGCAGTCATCACCAATTTATCGCTTAATATTGGGCCGACTGGTTTGGTTGGTAGCGTAAATCCCGAATCATTAGAATCAACCTCTACTCTAGTAATTATACAAGCTGTTCGCTCAGGGCGCCTTCTCCTGAGCAAGATAGAATCGAGATGTAATGCTAAGGAATGTCCAATCATACCTTGAGTGGCAGAAACCCATTCGTCCATATTGTGACTGACCTGCTCATCAAGTTGCATTAAATGACCCACTTGGGGTCCGTTTCCGTGAGTCAAAATTACACCCCACCCAGATTCGAGTAAATCAACAACATCACTCATCACTTTTGCCAATATCTCAGATGACTCATGCGCATCTTTTGCTACTGGACTTTGCAGAGCATTGCCTCCAATGGCGTAAACTACAACCTTGTGCATTGGTTAATTTAGAAAAGTGTCAAGTTTGAGGTTTTCCATCGTCTGAGAGGTAATATGTCTATTTAGCAGCCAAAAATCTCAAGCGAGATTTCAATTACAGGCGTCCCTAGGGCGTTATGGTGAGGGTATGAAGACGGTTTGGATTTCTGATATCTTGAACGGGAAACATGATGGCCAAAAAGTAGAATTGAAGGGTTGGGTCAAGCGCTCGCGAGGTTCCAATAAAATACGATTCATCGTCCTCAGAGACTCAACAGGTTCAATCCAATGTGTGGCAAAACGAGATAGTGTTGGCGATGAATGTTTTGAAAACATTAAATCAGCACTGATTGAGTCTTCACTCATTATCCACGGAGAAGCCAATCCAGATGAAAGAGCAGACGGAGGATATGAAATCATAGTCGATAGCGTTGAGATTGTTGGACCTGTTAATCCAGAAACACCTTTCCCAATTACTGAATCTGCCATGGCTGCTGCTGATGGGGGCGAGACCGAATTTCTGCTAGATAATCGGCACTTGTATTTGAGAACCACAAGGATGACGACCATGCTTAAATTACGCAGCACTGTTTTTGGAGCGATTCATTCGTATTTCCGTGACCTCGACTTCATAGAGTATCAAGCACCAAATTTCGTCGCAGGCGCCGTCGAGGGAGGCTCAACACTATTCGAAGTACCCTACTTTGGCCGCAAAGCATACCTTACCCAGTCATGGCAACTATATGCCGAGGCAGCAATGCCAGCACTTGAGAGACTATACACAATTGCACCATCTTTCAGAGCTGAGAAATCTCGTACAAGAAGACACCTAACCGAATTCTGGCACGCCGAGATGGAAGTTGCATGGGCAGATAATCAAGAAATTATGTCGTACGGAGAGGGTGTGGTGAGAAAAATTGCTGGTTCTTTATTGGACGAGAGAAGCGAGGAGTTGGCGTCACTCGGTAGAGATTTAGACGTCATTGGACGATATGCTGATTCAAAATATCCAAGAATGCGCTATGATGAAGCCGTGGAAACTCTCCAAGGACTTGGAGTTGAGATTGAGTGGGGTCAGGACCTCGACTACTCGAAAGAAAAGATTCTTACTCAAGACTTTGATGTACCTCACTTCCTTACTCATTACCCAAAAATAGCCAAACCATTCTACCATCGAGTTGATCCTGATGATGATAAGTATGTTCTGTGTCATGACTTGCTGGCGCCAGAGGGATATGGTGAGATTATTGGTGGCGGAGAGAGAACTTGGTCAGAAGAAGAAATTTTGGCGAGAATAGACGAAGAAGGAACACCTCGAGAACCATATCAATTTTACATCGATACCAGAACCTACGGTGGTGTACCACACGGTGGTTTTGGACTTGGCGTAGACCGAGTTTGTTCATGGTTAAGTGGTGCTGACCACATTAGAGAGGTCATACCATTCCCAAGAGACTCACGGAGAGTCACCCCCTGAGTGATAACATGGCAGAAATTATCGCCTTAGGTTGCGGGCTTGTTGGTAATTTCGTAGTCAAAAAATTATCTAACATGGGCATACACATTCATGTAGTTGACTTAGTGATACCCGATGATGTAAAAACCAGCAATAAGGTTACTTTCCAAGAAGGCGACATTTTCCAGTTATTGAACAAATTACCGAAATCAAAGATTGTGCTTAATCTTCTACCAGGCAGCATTGGTGAACAAATAAGGCCGATGTTAATCGGCATGGAAATGCATGTCATCGACTTAGCCTTCACTGAGATTGAACCTACTATACACAACCAAACCGCGATAGAGCATGATACAACTCTAATCTGGGATGTTGGTATAGCACCCGGATTATCAAATATGATTATTCGCAAAGAATTTGAAAACGATGACCAAATTAATGAAATAACCATCAAGGTTGGTGGAAATCCCGCCCAACCAGATAATGATTGGTCATACATGGCGCCATTTTCACCAGCTGACGTAATTGAAGAGTACACAAGACCCGCAAGAATACTCAAGCAAGGTAAAATCTCCACTGTCGATGCTCTTACGGATTTACACCAAATAAATGTAGCCGGTTACGGAACTATGGAAGCATTTCTCACTGACGGATTGAGAAGTTTGCTTAACTCTGCGATGGCACCAAACATGCGTGAATATACTGTTCGATGGCCCGGCCACATACAGAAATGGATTGCAGAAAAGGGTGCATTATCTGACAATGAGTTGCTTGAGGCATGGAAGTTTGACCGAAAAAGGGAAGAATTTACCTGGATGGAAATTAAGTTGTGTTACTCTGGACATGATGTGATTTGGGAAATTCTTGATGATGGCAAAGACGGATTTAGTTCGATGGCAAGAAGTACTGGTTTGGTAACTATTGCTTGCGCAGTGGACCTAATGAGCAAAATGAAAGACGCTCAGAAATCCATTAAAACAGGAGTTTTAGCCCCGGAGGATTTAGATTTAGAATCTATAGACAGGGTGATTGAATTCTTGAAGTCAGAAGGAGTTGCCATTAGCCGACAGGTTACAAAATAGGTTCGCCACAAATGGGACATTCCATTCCAGGGACAAACTCTCCCAAAGTAAAACCACAGTGTAGGCAAATCGACGAGATGAAAGTGTAATCATCAACTGGCATGATGATGGGTTGACTTGTTAATAGAAAAATCATTTGCCGAATTTATTTTGAATTTCTGTTAAAACCAATTGTAAGTCTTTTTCCACAACGACTTTGTTACAGAATTCAAGTGGCCGTTCATCCCAAGGATTGAAACAAATCGCCAATTCGGATTCTTCAAACATCCCTATATCGCCGGCTGAATCACCTACTGAGGCGGTTTTTGATTTAGGAATATTATATCGCCTTTGTAACATTTTTACGATTGCTCCTTTACCATTCATTTGAACTTGGTACCTTCCAAAATCGGCTAACTCATATTCACCAGATTGAGTTATGTCACCTCTTAACCACCCATTGGTGAATACCGATAGTTGGGAATCATTACCACCGCCAAATCGTTGTGCGGTAAATCTGTCGATACCGCCCCAACGTCGTGACCATGGTTTATCTGATGGAAATTGTGCTGCAATATCTCTTGCTGTTTGTTGTAATCCTCCTGAGATTATTGCCACTTTAGCACCGGATGATAACAGGCCACCGATCAAATTTCGCCAATTTTTCATCATTGGCATGCCCTCCATAAGTGACCTCAACTCTTTGTCTGTTATTTTCCTATCAGTGATACTACCTTTGATTAGTGCGATATCCAGTTTGATCCAATCCCATTCATCGAGTAGGCCTTGGTTATACAATTCAAAGGATTCATCATTTGAGATGTTTAATTTATCATAAACATACTGCCATGTTGACAAATGATCAACTAGTACACGGTCCATGTCCAAACATACAAGATAGTTATACTTCGACATAATAATACCAATCTAAATTATTTTGTCATCATATTTTTTCCAATCATACTGCGACTGAATCTGTTCAACTTGCTTGCCCATTATGTACAATATGATAGCTACCATCATTGCAAATAGGCCAATTAATGTCATTGCGATTGTTGTCAAGGTAACTCCTATCGAAACTGAATTTAGTTCATTGAACGTATCGACAACATTGCCTGAAAGTCGATATCCAAGAATAAATAGAACAATTCCGGGAATGCCAAACAGAAATAATGGATGCTTAGATTCCAACATCCAATAGAATAATTGCGCAAATCTGGATGCGGTTGCAAGTGATTCTCTTTGGGGTAATTTTAGGTTATCCAACGATTCAATAACTCGCACCCTTAATTCGTTTGAAAGATCTTGGGTACTAGTCATTGAATTTGCCTTAGATAATTCTTCTAACCCTCGGGTTGAGAGAAACAAGTGGTCTATGTCTAGTGACCCGACAACTAGTTCATTTGTATCGAAATCTTGGCTCACATCAATGTTGTTGAATGACAGATAAATATCCCATCCCTCTCGTGAACGATTGACTACAACGGGGAGTTCTCGTAATTTCCAATCCTTTGTAACATTGATTACTAGATTTGAAAGTTCATTGTTGAGATTTGAATCAGTAATGAATTTGGCTATTTTCGGACCGGTTATCATTTCAGCACTACAATGCAAAACTTTGCAACCGAATTCCTCTGCTAACTGAATTGTTCGATCCTTTGAACCAGTATCGACAAGTATTACCTCATCTGCAATCTCACTTGCTCTAACTAATAACGATATGATTCTGAGTTCTATGTCTCGTCCGACATAAACAACCCGCAATTGCTGACCAGTCACAAGTTGTTGGTAATTTTATGCAACTTATAACCTGCGTATGTTCGATAGTTATTTGATGCTTTTTTTGCTTCAACTGTCGTTGGCCACAAGTTATCTTCATCAGTCATGACCAATTGGCGGAAATATGCGTAATGAATGGCAAGTAGGGGTTGTCATTCCGGCAAAGAATGAACAAGATTTCATTGATGATGTAATTAGTACCTTACCTAGTTATGTAGATGCAATTATCGTTGTTAACGATGGTTCAACTGATAGTACTAAACAAATTGTTGAAAATAATATGAATAATAACAACAAAATTGAGTTAATTGACTTGCCAGGCGACGGAGTCGGCGCTGCTATAGATGCCGGACATCAAAAGATGTTGACTAAACTAAGTGCTCCATTTGTCAGCGTGGTTATGGCTGGGGATGGACAAATGGATGTCGATGATTTTGACTCCATCATCAAGCCAATCATTGACAATCAGGCAGATTACGTGAAAGGTAATCGTTTCATTCATTCAATGGGTGCTAACAATATGCCAATAATCCGACAACTTGCAAGTTTAATTCTTGGATTTTTTACCACCTTAGCCGCAGGTAAGCGTATTTCTGACCCTCAATGCGGCTACACTGCAACCAGTCACCGGGTTCTTAATCAGTGGGATTGGCAAAAATCTTGGAGTTCATATGGATATCCAAATTACTGGCTGATAGAATTATCAAGACTTGCGTTTGCAGTAACCGAAGTGCCAGTAAAATCAGTTTATGGCAATGAGCAATCTGGAATAAAAATGCCATCATTTTTCGTATCTGTTGGATTGATGATGCTGATGATGCATCACAAACGTTGTTTTTCTATGCTGTTTAGTAAATCTGTAACTCCCCATTCGATTTTATCCTTTACCGCTTATGCTATTGGTTGGATAGCAATTATTCCCGGAATAAGTACTGACTTAGAAAGAGAGTTAGCAACTGGAATTACAGCAAAAATAATTCTTGTTATCACTTGCTGGGCGTGTGCTCACATTTTCGATAGGTTGGCAGTTAAGTCACGGATAGAGTTGATGAAAAATGCGCAGACACGATAAAAGAAATAACCCAAGAAAAGCCCATGTCCGGCACATATTAGTCCCTGACAAACCCTCAGCACGGCGGATAATTGAAGAGATCTCGGAAGCAAAGAACCCATTAAAGACATTCAAGAAACTTGCAAAGAAATACTCTACTTGCCCCAGTGGCGCCAAGAAAGGTGATTTAGGAGAATTTACCGAAGGACAAATGGCAATTGATTTTGAACAAGCAGTTTGGCAAACCGATATAGGTCAAACACCTAGCAAATTCGTCAAAACCCAATTTGGTTATCACATAATTTGGGTTCACGCAAAGACCGAGTAGAATGATTTGGTGGGCGTACCAAGATTTGAACTTGGGTCCAAGCGTCCCAAACGCCCGAGTATAGGCCAAACTAACCCATACGCCCGTTGTGTTTGGCCACGACTTCCCTATTATCAACTTCACTCAAGAAATTGCCAAATTCCTCTACCAACCCTAATGATTACTCCCTGAGCTTCAGCAGTTTCAATGAAAGCTTGTGTATTAGTTTCAAATCCCCTCGCCAAAAATTCATTTTGAAGTCTCGCAATTGTTATCCTTCCTCTCTCGTCGATTGAATCTCTTAAGATAGTGAGACCCATAGCCAAGGAAAATTTTGCCTGAGGTTCAATCATCTTTTCAGAATCATTAATTCTTTCTGTCAGTGATTGTCTTAATTCTGGAGGCGTATTGGCGGTCAATACTTTCATCCTGAGTTCAGTGGGATTGCTAGCTCTTCCAACAACAGGGGTTGATTCAGTAATTTTTTGGCCACAATGAGGACAATTATGCCCGAATGATTTCCTGCCATGACACATATTACATGCTGGACACCTGAACACATTCCAGTACGCTGCCATGGTAGCAGATTCCGTCAATGGTTTTTTTATTTGTCGTCAAAGAGAAAAATCGGTGTTACTCCCGCCACGTCTGCTGCCTGGCCTTAGGGCGGGCGCCGCAGGCGCTTTGACATCAACACGTTTCTGTTGCTTTTCTTCAGGGACTGTCAAACCACCTCTTATCGGCCCCGTTGATTGTCTACCGCCAATGGAAAGTGAATTTGGCATAATTAGCGCCGCCATTGCTACACCATGATGGTCCGCTCCTGCCGTGACCTCATCTACGGCTACATCAAAACTGACTACTTCAAGGTCCCTTGTTGCCAATCGACGCTGCAAATTTCTGCGTAATAACAATGATGTTTCTTCATAATCTAATTCAGTACTGATGGTTGCAACTATTGCACACTCATCGCCTTCCGGAGTCACACACGAAGCCCAAGCAACCCCCGCACAGGCACTAGAACCATTGTATGCATAAGCAGTAGCCATGTGGCACTCAACCAAGGAACCCATTGGCAATGGTCTTGGGGGCGTGGCCTCGAAATTAAGAGGTAACATCGCACCTTTAGCCTCGATGAGTCTAGTATCTCCTAAACCAAGTTCGACCAAACCTTGGTCGTAAGCGTCTTCGGAGTTTTCACCCCAGGGTGCAACAGCAGTCATCAACCATCCATGACAAGATTTTGGCACTCTTCCGGGCTTCATAATAGAGGACAGTCGCAAGAGGTTCTTGAATGAAATGGTCATCCCGTAGTGTGGCCCGTACGTACAAGCGACTAATTTTTGCCTCCGCCGCTATATTGGTTGCTGTTGGTTTAATTAGCGGATATAATGGCTCCAGTGCTTCGTTTTCTAGAGTTTTTTTGGCATTTATTGTACTCATGAGCGTGGCGATTTTTTGGAATCTCTTAGGGACGAGCAACAAGGAAAGTATCGGTTCCAAGTCAAGTCCGGGAGTAATCAAACTTAATTCATCGCTAAAACAATCACAAGAAGTTGAGATTACAGAAAACAATAGTTTACCGAACCCTCTCGATGAGGATTTGGATATACCATTAATGTAATCAAATGAGCCTTACTGTTTCAAGATTTTTTGGAGCATAAGTTCGACATTTGTAGCGTTCTCTAAGCGTGTGGCCAAGTTCATTGCATTTGTGGTAATCCCCGTGATGGCAAATTATATTCCTTGGTTTGGGGTGTAATTGGTCGACAAATTCCAACAATTGGCGGCGATCTGAGTGGCCCGAAAATCCATCAATTGTGACCATTTCACAGCCGACTTTTACAATCTCAGTTTGCCCATTGATAACCATCGGGACTTCTCCAAAACCTTTCTGCAGACGTCGACCGAGAGTGCCCTCTGCTTGATATCCAACAAAGCACAATGAATTTCTTTCTTCGTGGGCCCAATTCTTGAAGTATTCCATGACCGGTCCTCCGTTAAGCATACCTGAGGTTGCTAGAACTATACACGGGGATGTGTCCATGATTATGCTTTCACGCAACTCCCTACCCTTTACCTGTCTAAACCATTCACTAGTAAACGGATTTTCTCCATCGTCTTGCAATAATGAACGTTTTAGGCTACTGGTGAGATATTCGGGGTGTGATGAATGGATCGCTGTTGCCTCTTGAATCATCCCATCAAGCCAAACAGGTACTGGCTTTACTGTGCCTGAGCGGAATAGTTCATCAATTGCAATCATAACTTCTTGACTTCTACCAACCGCAAACACAGGGCAGACCATTTTTCCGCCCCTCTGTAACGTACGAGTGACGATATCTTGCAATTCTTGGTTGGCTTCTTGGCGTGATGGTTGATAGTCACCAGAGGCACCATATGTAGATTCGATAATTAGGGTTTCAACCTTAGGAAATCTCGTATTTGCAGCATCGAATAGCCATGATTTCTCATACTTTTGGTCGCCACTAAACACAATGTTGTGCTTACCATCTGCTACATGCATATGCACAGCAGAAGAACCGAGGATGTGGCCGGAATTAGAAAAGGTCATTTTGATATCAGGGGTGATGTCTGTTGTTTCGCCCCAATCAACATCTACTACGTGTTTCATACAAGTGCGTATATCTTCCATATCATACGCTGGCCTCTTACCCTCAGCACCACCAACTTTGATGTAATCCGTTTGTAACAGCAACATCAAATCCCTTGTCGGAGGAGTACAATATACTGGACCTCGGTAGCCATACTTGAACAACACAGGCAGCATTCCAGCGTGATCTAAATGGGAGTGTGTTAGCACTACGGCATCCAGTTTTTCGAGTGGCAACGCCTCTGGTGCTGTGAAATATGGCATAGGATCTGTATCGGATGCAATGTTAACACCGACATCAATCATAACTCTCGATTCGTTAGTGGTTACTAAATGACAAGCACGGCCAACCTCTCGATAAGACCCTAGTGCAGTTACTCTAACCCAGGTTGAACTAGGTCGTTTGGGTCGATGAATATTCAATCCAAAATCTTTCAGCAACTTCTTTCTTTCATCTGCGATGCTATTTCGATATGAGCGGACATCATGTACAGATTTAGAGAATATTGGCGGAGTTCGCTCGACTTTAGGAATCCAGCCTGTTCTGTTGCGTATTTCGTTTACATTTGCGCCTCTACGCCCTACTGCTTCACCGGGGTTTTGACATTGAATTATCACTTCGCTAAAGCAACCGTCAAAGTATAACTGTGAAATCTCTGCCTCATCAGGAATAACTGATTCAATTATCTCTCTTGCTTCAGTTTCCGGTTTAACAATACTCGGGTCTGGCCTAATCTTAATTTTTCTCTTGACCTTTTTTGCTATCTTCCCGACTAACCCATCGCCACCACCGAATTTTTCGGGCACAGGGGTCACAATAGCAATATTTCCAGCTTCTAAGCCAACCGTGTAATCGATTGATTTAGGCACAATTTTAGCAATCTCATCTTTCAATTCTTTAAACGTTAGGCGCATTTTACCACCCTTTGGAACCCACAGTCTATCGACAAATGTGTCAAGCACACTGCAGAAATCTGCGGGAATAGTAAATCAAGAAAGTAATTTGTTGATTTGGTCTTGAGTTTGTAGTACAAAGCCATCTTTCTTGGTAATGACTGCGAGATCCATGCCATTACCCGAGGCAGCGTCACGCTGTCCCGATGCGTGGAGGGCGCGGGCTGCAAGTTTCAATGCTTCGGCCTCGGACATGTTTGGTTTGAATCCGTCTTCTAAGACACCGTACATGTACGGCGAGCCTGAACCTGTTGCGCAGTAAGCATCTGGTATCGAACCACCAGCGGAATCTATTGAGTACACGTGACCACCATCTTCGTCAACACCAACAATTAGTAACTGAACCCAATGTGGGCGGCCTGAGAGAATATTTGCTGTCAAAGTTGCTGCACCCTTGACAGTCATTGGCTGCTGACGGCGTAGTTCGAATAGTGCTACTTCAGCAGATAGTGTTCTGGACAAAGATTGTGCATGTCCGACTAAACCGGCTGTTGTAAGAGCCAACCTGTCTCCAATTTGGAATAGTTTTTGAACAGATTTGTTGGCAATAAAATGACCCATTGTGGCTCTATGGTCTGCACCAACTACCACTCCTCCGTCGAAAGTAATGCCAAGTGTACTTGTTCCAGTTTTCAGCACATTTGTGTTGTTATCCATCATCATCACCCTTGTGGCATAGCCGGCACCTTTTGAACATTGGTGCAACTTATGCTAAAATTCAATATATTTCAACATTCATATTCGGGCACAAAAATATTCTCTTGAAACGCAGATAATTTATATTTTCAATCGTAGTATTATTGTGTTAGAAGTAACAGGGAATGTCATGAAGCGGAAAAAAGATGACGACCCACATCAGTCGTCACTGGATTCCTTTGCAGATATTGACCTGCCATCTATGCCAGATTTAGACAAGTTGGCCAAAGCTGACAAAATCCTCAAAGCAAATCAAGCTAACGCATCAAAACCGGTCAATGACTCACTAAATACCTTTGAAATGCCGAGCATGTCAAAAACCAAAAAGAAAAATGTTATTCCATCAAAATTGATTTACCATGACTTGGATAAGAAATATCCTAACCCACCAATCACTTCACCCGATACCGGATTGGTAGTTCATCGAGCGGTGCTAAATGACATAACCGGAACTTCAACACTGCTCGACTGGCTGTCTGACGGCCATGCATCAATTGTTGAGATGGGGCGGTTAATCAAGCGTGATACCGAATTTAGTGCTGCACTGGATTCACTTCACTCATTTATTGAGGGTGATTTAGGCGGCCAAATTATTCAATTAACCGATACTAGACTAATGCTACTGCCACCGGGATGTCGCGGCTTGAGGGGCGTGGAAATGGAAGCATTCGCTGCTGGAGCAGAAGAACTGGGCCGGAGACGATTGTAATGCAGGAATCTCCAGTGGACATTCCTTGTCCAATATGCCAAATTCAAGGGGAGGTATACATGATTGCTCACATAGATGAGATTCCATATTTCGGGGAACACACTCAAGTTACGGTGATGTGTCATTCTTGCGGCTGGAAACAGACGGATTTTATCCCTGCTGAGGGGAAAAAAGCAGGCTGTTGGTCGCTTGTTTTAACAGACAAAAACCATCTCAAATCTCGTGTTGTAAGGTCCTCCTCATGCACCGTAAGAGTCCCTGAATTAGATTTGCAAGTAAATCCTGGCAGTAGCTCCACTGGCTATGTATCGAATGTTGAAGGCGTCGTCAATCGATTCCTAGAGGTGATAAACATGGTTTTACGCGACCTACAGAATGATGTTTCGATAAAATTAGTTGAACAACAAAGTGCCGATTTAACACAAACCATGACAGAAATAACCCAACTTGAGGAATTGATTCACTGCTTGACAACTATTGGCGCAGAAGATGCTCAGCCAATCACTCTTGAATTACTAGATCCCCATGGCCATTCCATGATAATAGATGATTCGGCAACAGAGCGAGAACTAACTGACGAGGAAATCGAAATTCTGCCAACAGGTCCAGACCCAGCAGTATTTTCGGCTTAGTTAACGAGAATCCTCAGCCAGGAAATCCGTCACAAGGTGTGCTGTTTGGGCGCGCAATTCTGCATGATTAGTCATCCACTCAGTAGCCTTGTCGATGCAAATTTGTTTCATCTCACCAGCCAGTATTTTCCCGTTACGATAAGCGGAATTAATCTCTGCTAAGTAGTCGTCATCATGCTCAAAGAAATACATCATGTATTGATATGCAACATCGACATCTGGATTCCCACCAAGTCTGCGATGATCTTCAATTGTAGATTGACCACCAGAATATGCCTTCTTTATTTTTTTAGTTATAGTTGTGATATCGTCGTCAAGGAATATTGTCGTCTTTGGCTTACTACTGCTCATCTTATCACCAGTCAATCCAACAGCAAAGTGATGATACGTAGATGATGGTGCTAACAGGCCCATGCCGCCAAGCCTCCTCTCAAGATGTAACAGTTTCATCCTAATGGCATTCATATCTTTCTTTGTTGCACTGGGAACTACCACAGTTCCTTGTTTAGGGTTTGAGTTTATGTCCGAGAATCCCAATTCAACTAAATTTTCAACAATCATACCGAAAATGTTCGCAACTTTGTTTTTGTCAATCCTACCATTTGGTTGCTGGCCTAATAATTCTGCATTTTCGTCTTGCACAGATAGGCCAATTAAGATACCTGGTCCGCTATTTGCTTTGATGTTAAACCAATTAGATTTGGAAGCAATTCCTCTAGTTAACCTTAGGTGCGGGTCTTGGTCTACACCAACTGGTACAACCACTGGCCTTAAACCGCCAAATTCCTCTGTTTGGGGATGTAAAATATCACCTACTTGCACCATAGGAGCCTGAATATGGGCCAAATTAGTTTCGCCTTTGAATCCATAAATTGATTCAAATTCGCTAAGGTTTGTTCGGGTTCCTAACTGAAACCCTAAGCGTTGAACTTCAGAGCGAGTTGATTGAAAATAGACGTTGGTTTTCTCTGGGTTTAATCCCAGTGCTGCATAATTTGCCACATACTCACTCAAGGCTATTTCTCGGCCTTTATCGAGGCTTACCCCACGAGTGGCTTGGCTCTCCAAATCTGCCACCGCAATGGTAACATCACCGCCTAAATTTTGAAACCATTTTACCTGTTCAATTACCATTGAATGTCCAAGATGCATCCGCCCACTTGGCATCAATCCGGTCAAAACACCAAATGAATCACCCATTTTTTGAGCATCTAAAACTAAATCTAAATCCCGATGAGCAAATACAATACCCCTTCTGTGCAGGTGTGAAGGTTGAGGAATAGACAGGTTGTTTAGGTTTGATAAGCCAAATTGCTCAATTATTCTCGAGTAGTCGGTAGATTGGGTACTACTCCACGGATCGATATTGAAACCATCACCACCCATACAATCGCCCTAATTGATACTCGAATGGCTTATTTCATCAAGGCTTCGATGTATTCGAGGTGATAATGGACGATTATTGTGTTTGGTTTTTTGCCAACGGGCCCAATCCTTCGCGCTTCAAAACCAATAACATAGTCAACACTGCGGTTGCCCCAATACCAACAGCCGCGTAAGGTAACCAATCGGCATCTCCATCAACTACTCTAGGCTGAACTAGCCAAGTGAACACTAGATTATCTTGGTCAACAAATCTCTTAGACCACTTGAATAGGTCTGAAGTTTCGTGTGCAGCGATAGTTATTGCAGAACTATGATTATTCCAAAACTCAGCAATTGCCTTTATGTCATATTCCTGCGAATCAACAGTGATATTTACTGAACTCTCATCCAATACGCTGAGATGCAGATATTGATTGGGGGATTTGAAATAACCTTCCTGCGTGTGTCGCTGCGTAGCAATGTTGGCTAGTGGTTCATCGTTTAAAGTGACATTCAAGAGTTCTGATTCCCCGAGGTCAATAACCCAAGTTATTGGAACATTCCATCGTTCTGGTAACAATTCTGTACATTGTTCCTTTAGAAGCGATTGGAAATGAATAACATAGTTATCGCCTTGAGAGGTTACCGAATGGTCAAATTCATAGCACTTACTTTTAGCCCAGTATGACCAAGCCTGACCCCAAGTCGTCAACCAAGCATCTGCATCATCTGAAATATAATCCTCGATAGCCGAATCATGTCTAATCGTCGCTTCATTGACTCTGCCTATCCAATACAGATTGACTAGTCCTCCCTCCTCTACGGCATTTTGCACATCATCTACCGAGCCGATTATCTGCTCAAGGCTACCGCCCCTACGACCTAGATTATACCAATCCCACAAGTCAATTGGAACATCTGTTGAATTATGCCACGCTGTGTAATCCAGTCCATTCAAATCCCCGTGAACAGCAAATCCTTGTTTCGATATAATTTGATGCTGTGCCATTGACAAACCAGCTGGAGTATATGTCGAAATTGGATTTTCACCCCATAAACTAGCATCTGTGCGCTGTTCTATATAATTTCGACACTCACTAGCAACCGCACCAGGATCAGCATTCCAAGAGAGTCCGGGGATTGCATAGCAGCCAAATTCATCACCATTATTCAATCGTTCCTGAACGAGATTGGTATTCAACCAACCATCTTCTTCCCACCCAATATCTGCTACTGCAACCGGTGAGAAAATGAGTCCGAGGATAATGATTAGGACACTGGACGTAGACACACTGTGCTTCAATCAATCACTACCCTAACAGTTCATGCTCAAATAACATGTTTTTGATACTTCGTATCCGCAAACCGAAACTTACCAAGCAAAACCATGTGAAGAATATAAATTCTAAGCAACTATCAAAGGGTAATTGCCTCAGCGACACCTATGAACCAGCAATCAAGCACTGTAGAAGATGCTTGGAAATTGCTGGAAAAGCACTGGAAGATTGAGCCTCGTTCAGGGGGCATTTCATACACTCCGGGCTATTCGATTATCAGATTCATATTTTCGCCGATAATTAGAGGTCTTGCAAGAATAAAATCAACTGGATGTGAACACATACCCGGAAACGGTGCGACTATTTTGGCGGCTAACCACCTATCCCATGTTGACCCTATCTTGGTTATTGCCTCATCAAGAAGAAAGGTGCACTACTTAGCCAAGGATGGCCATTTCAAAAATTTCTTCTTGAGATTGTTTATGAATTTGACCGGACAAATTGAAACTCATCGTGAAGAAGGTGGTGATGAAGCCCTTGCATCTGCAGCAGATGTACTTGCATCTAATTCTGCTTTGGGAATATTTCCTGAAGGGACAAGATCAAAAAAGACGGAAAAACCATATTTATTACCGGGGAAAACGGGTATCGCAAGACTTGCGGCATCTTTTCCACACGCAGTTGTGATTCCTATTGCCCTCATCGGGACAAGAGAGATGATGGCTCCACAACAGGACAAACTCCCAAAATTATGGCTGCCAGTTCAAGTTAATTACGGGCAAAAAATAACCTGGCTTGATTGGCTTGAGGATTCGAATGGCGGGGCTATGACAATTGCCGCATTAGAGAAAATGGCTGAATTAGAGGGGCATGAAATTAAATCAGAGATAGCAAAACTGTATCGCAAATTTACCGACCAGTTGATGACTAGCATAAGTTCACTTGGTGCGCCTTGAAATAAATTACAAGAAAATTATCAAAGGCTGGCTACCATTGGTAAGTTTGGTGATGAAGTGGAACAGTATCTGAATCTCATTCGCAGAATCCTCGATGAGGGGGAATTGAAAGGTGACAGAACGGGTACAGGAACCCTATCGGTTTTCGGCCATCAGATGCGCTTTGACTTATCGGAAGGATTCCCTATGGTAACGACAAAAAAACTCCATCTAAAGTCCATTGTCTATGAATTACTGTGGTTCCTCAAAGGCGATACCAACGTCAAGTATTTACAAGACAATGGCGTTCGTATTTGGAATGAATGGGCTGATGAAAATGGCGATTTAGGTCCAGTATATGGCAAACAGTGGCGACAATGGGAAGCTAAGGATGGGCGCATCATTGACCAAGTAGAATCAGCAATTGAAATGATAAAATCCAACCCAAACAGCAGACGAATTATTGTTTCTGCATGGAATGTCGGTGAATTGGATGAAATGGCGTTAATGCCTTGCCATGCATTTTTCCAGTTCCATGTAGCAAATGGTAAACTTAATTGCCAACTATACCAAAGAAGCGCTGACGTGTTTCTTGGCGTACCTTTCAACATCGCCTCTTATGCATTATTAACTCACATGATGGCACAAGTTTGTGACTTGCAACCGGGAGTTTTTGTCCATACCATAGGAGATGCACATCTTTACAACAATCATCTTGACCAAGCCAGACTACAAATCACCCGTGAACCTCTGAAACTGCCTGATTTGAAACTTAATCCTAATATCACCAACATCGATGATTTTGATTTTGAAGATATCGAAGTTGTTGGTTATCAGCATCACCCACATATCGCTGCACCGATATCAATATGAGAAGATAATATGATAGTAATGATTTATGCTTGCGATTTGCAAAATGCAATCGGTAAAAATGGTGATTTACCTTGGAGACAGTCAACAGATTTACAGCATTTCAAGCGAATCACCACGGGTGGCACAATTGTAATGGGACGGAAAACCTGGGATAGTTTGCCGGGTAAATTGCCCAATCGAAAGCACCTAGTTATGACTCGCAATAGTCGTACAGACATAGATACAGTGACTTTTGAAGAGGTCTTGGAACTGTCCAATGAAGAAGACATATTTATTATCGGCGGGGGGGAAATTTACTCGCTATTCTTACCATATGCAGGTCGAATACACAGGACAATAATTCATTGTAATGTAACAGAACCAGACACATTTGCACCTGCTATCGATGAAAATGAATTTTCTGTAATCCAATCAAATTTTGTCAAAAAAGCCGAAAAAGATCAGTATGACATGACATTCGAACTATTGGAAAAACAGCACTAATCTGACTCAAAATTCGCGTTCAAATCATGTAATTTTGCCTTGATTTCGGAAAGTTCCTCCATGATTTCCTCGTGGAACTTTGACACTTGTTGTTCATCATTCTCCTCAATATCAACCGCAGCCATTGTGTTGGTAAATACTGCAATGAACATATTGAGGAAAGTAAATGACGTACTAATTATGAAGGTCATAAAAAATGCTGCTGCCCACCAACCCTGCTCCTCGATAATCAATCTAGCAATTCCATTTGACCATGATTCAAGGGTCATAATTTGGAACAGCGAGTAGGCAGATAATCCGAGATTGCCAAAATACAAGTCTCCATTCTCCCCACCTCCGCCAAAAAGTATTGTTCCCATGACAGAAAATACATACACAACTATGCAAAGTAACCAACTTATTGCAGCAATACCGCGTAATGACCTAATCATGGCCTCAACCATTCGCTGCATTTCAGGCATAGACGAAACAAGTCTTAATGCTCGAAACACCCTGAAAACACGGAAAACATTGAATGCTCCGGAAGACGGTGCCAGGGAAATAACAATAATTACGAAATCAAAATTATTCCACCCATCATTGAAGAATTTCATCCCGTGAGCAACTAGTCGGATTAGCAACTCAACAATGAAAACGTACATCACCAATGTGTCGGCAACATCAATAAATTTCTTGATATTTGAATTAAGTTCAAACGTATCTATGCCTATCAGAACTGCGTTTATTACAATGAGAAGCAATATGAAATTCTGAAACCTGGCGTTTTCAGCACAATCATAGCACTTCTGTTTAAATTTCATAATTAACTCTCCCGGGTTATTCAGATTGATATTCTGTGACTCTAACGCCTAAACGCCCCGTGAGAGCTTTTCTTTGCATTATTCGATGATACTTCTTTTCAAAGGCCGCTTTCAAATCAATCTTCATAGCTATAGAATGGCCCATCAAAAGTATCAGGATATCTGCCATTTCCTCAGCACACTCTTCAATAGGCTTACCTTTGGTAATAGCTGCTGATAATTCACCTAACTCTTCTACCGTCAAGGCGATACGGTAGCCCATATCATGACCATTTTTTCCAGCAAAATCGTGTTTATGATGGAATTCTGCAACTTTTTTCATCATTACTTCCCATTCACTGGTTGGTTCGTGGGAGACCCAATCATCTACCGACATCCCCTGCATGGTTGGTAATTACCAAGACGCAGAATATATCTTTCCTTACGAATTCAATAACTCGATGATGCTGTGAATTACAGGATCAAGTCTTTCATTAGCCTGGGATGATACCAAATTGTGCGATAATTCCGCACTTGGGTCGCCCGGTTCTCGTCCAGCCGCCCAATTTGAAGAGATACATATCGCTGAATAAGGAATAGATAACTCGTTGGCTAATTTCACCTCTCTAGCCATAGTCATCCCAACCATTTCACCACCGAGTTTGCCGATTGCGTCAACTTCTGCACGAGTTTCAAAGTGTGGACCTTGAGCCAACCAATATGTGTAGTACATTTTTTCTTCCGATGTGAAGCCTTGAGATTCTCTTAGGCTTATCTCTAGTTGCTTGTTTAACTTATCAGAAAAAGGTTCGGTCACCGATGTGAATATGGCAAACGTGTCATTGAAACTAGTAGCAACGCCGGTGAAGTCAATGTATTGGCCTGCGAGACCGACTTTGCCGGGAGGAAAATCTTCCACCAAGGTTCCGATAGAACAAACTGAGACGATTACGTCGCAGCCGGCATTTTCTAATGCTTTGATGTTAGCTTTGTGATTAATCATGTGTGGTGGTTTATTGGCGCTACCATCATTATGATGCCGCTGTAGGAATATCAATTCTTTGTCAATGCCATCCTTTTGCAAAGTAATACACTTGATTGGGACATCGCCAAATTTTGTTTCAGCATTTACTTCGTCAGTTCTTGTTACGACTAATCCATGTTGCGCTAATCTTTGCTCATGATCTCTCTTCAAATCGATAGATACGAGCCCTGTACCGCCAATTATTCCGATTCGGTTCATGTACCGACACACCCTTAGGTGATTATTCTTGTAATCTAGCGATCAAATCAGCCTTCTTTCCAGATACTGGTTTTCCTGCTGCCTTGAGAAGCTCTTTCAGTTCTGCTACGGTCAAACTCTCGTAATCCACATCCGATTCGTCGTCAGATGCTGGTGATTCTGTAGTTTCCTCTTCTACAGCCTCATCAGAGCTTGTTGCTACTTCTTCGACACTTTCCTTTTCGGAGTCTGGTTCCATTGCTTCTGCCGCATCTAAAATTGATGGCGATTCAGATTCTTCATCCTCCATTGCTGCTGCTAATGCTGCTGCTTTCTTTGCTTTGAGTTCCGCAGCGACACGTGCTTCTTCAGCATGGATTTCGTCCAATGTTGGACCCTTTTCGGTAACCACACCGGATTGCAGGAGTTGGCTTTTTCTTATCGAAACTGACTTTATTGGGTATACTGGCTTTACAGCCTTTCTGATATCTTCTTCGAGTTCGCCCCCAAGTATTGCTTCTTGTAGTTTTGAGAAGGTGTTCTTTGCTGCAAAGCCCAACAACATATCTCTAGTCTTCGAACGCATGACCTGCTTGACTGAGGTTTGGACTCGCTTTTGGGTAATAATCAGCGGCTTCAGTCTAACCAGGTAACCATCTGTAGTCACAACATCGACTACATCGTCTATCTTGCCGCGGTATCTCCGAATCTGTCTTCTTGTGTGGTCTGTTTGGTGGTGGTGCCCAATGAATGTGGTCAATGCATCTTGACCAACACACTCGTGGACTCTAAACCTTAGAATAACATGCATCTTGGTAAAATCACCGTTAAATTCCTGAAGGGTCATTTCATAGACCCTGCCAATAATGTGTTCGTCAGACTCACCGATTGTTTCTCCAATGTTCTTGAAATCCCATGGATGTCGTGGTGCACGAATTGTGTACCATCTCTTCATTTTCCACTTGTCACGCTGTTTACGTGCTGCTGCACGCGCCTTTGCACTCACTTTCTTTGCCATCGATATCAACTCGGTTAGTCTTGCGGGGGCTACCCCACTTGCAGGTTGCCGACTAACCTCCCCTATTTGAAAGAGACTATTGCAAACGAGGTGACAATCACGTCACACTTCAATAAACCTCATCAATAGTTATTCTATCGATTAGTTATGGCGATACACCATATCAACCTTAGAGCAACTGCCAGTGCCATTGATAATTTGTCCGTAATTAGTGATGCAATGGCGTGGTTATGTGGCGATGTGGAATTAATCCTTACGGACCGTACAACATCTTATCATGGCTCAGAAATGTACATACTGAGTGCAAAGATTGCAAAAAATCGTGCTGTTTCAGCCTTTGTAGGAAAACTAAAACAGGGAGGCGTATCTGTCTTAGCTGGTGACTTAGCGAAACGTATCGATGAAAACAATACGCTACATTTTCGCTTATGCTTAGATTCCGTGATAGACCAAAAAATAAGCTTTGCAGAATCCGGCGATAAGACGGTTAAATGCAGCATTAAAATTGAATCATATCCAGGTGACAGCCCGATAGAGAAGATTTCTGCTGAATTAGGTATTTGATTGCTAGTTTGCGCCGCTCAAAAATCACGGTAATTCACAAGAGATTAAGTATCTCAAGCGCAACCGCCGACTGAGGAGATAACATGCCACATGTAGTAACATCCACATGCGTCGACCACAAGTACCAAGAGTGCGTCCACGTCTGTCCAGTAGATGCGTTTAGAGAAGCCGAAACATATCTAGTAATCGACCCGGATGAATGCATCGACTGTGGTGCATGCGTCCCAGAGTGCCCAGTTGACGCTATTTTTGCTGACACAGATGTACCTGATGAAGAAGAAGAATGGATAGACAGGAACGCCGACGAATCGATTGATGCCGAAATTGCCGAGGGTGAATCGCCGATATTAGCAGATTAAATTCTGGGGGTTTTATCATGACTGATTTGGATTTTAACCAGTTCCGTAGCGGTAGCGAACTACTGAAGAGAGGCTTCGCAAGAATGCAGCAGGGTGGCGTAATAATGGACGTCGTCGACCCAGAACAAGCAGCAGTTGCAGAAGATGCTGGAGCAGTTGCCGTAATGGCCTTAGAAAGAGTGCCTGCTGACATTAGAAAACAGGGTGGAGTTGCGAGAATGAGCCACCCCGATATGATTCAAGGAATCCTCGATTGCACATCAATCCCGGTCATGGCGAAATCTCGAATTGGCCATGAAGGGGAGTCAAGGGTGCTAGAATCAATGGGAGTAGATATGATAGATGAATCCGAAGTACTAACTCCGGCAGATCCATTCTTCCACATAAACAAGAAAGATTTCGACATCCCATTTGTGTGTGGTGCTACTGAACTTTCTGAAGCTGTACGCCGAATCTATGAGGGTGCCGCAATGATTAGAACCAAAGGTGAAGCAGGTACGGGAAACGTTGTTGCTGCCGTTACCCATGCAAGAATAATTGACCAAGAAATAAAGCAACTTCAAAATCTCGACCAAGAGAAACTTTCGTTGGCTGCTGACTCTATTATCTCGCGATACCGTGTACTTGCTGACAAATCAACACTGCCCGGCACATATGACATGACTCCATTTGGACCGATTGACGACAACATGCACAACGAAGTTGTTGACATTCTATCTGAAATAAAAGAAATACAACGACTACCAGTTGTCACCTTCTCCGCTGGCGGTATTGCAACCCCAGCGGATGCGTCACTAATGATGCGAATGGGAATGGATGGTGTGTTTGTCGGCTCTGGTATCTTCAAATCCGATGATCCCAAGACAATGGCTGATGCGATTGTATTAGCAACTGCTCACTATGATGACGGTGCAAAAGTCGCTGAAGCGATGGCTATGACAGAAGGCGACCCTATGAAGGGAGACGAGTTAGAAACCCTGGAAATAAGATTAGACCAACGCGGCTGGTAAATCACTCCAACGGATTACTAATGCCGTCTTCTCCAAGGGTCCACTTCAAGGTTTTAACTACACCTTGAAGGGCTTTATGATTTCTCGCAGCCTCTTTCATACCGTCCGTATCATTCTTTTTCCTGCACTGCTCGTACCAATTTTTCCACTTTACTAGACGGGCCTCAGCATTCTCTAACATAATTTCGATTTCTTCCCATGTACGGTCGTACGACCTATGAGGGGTTACTACATCATCGGACATGCCAAACAATGACCGGTCAAACAGGTTCTATTTATCCTGTGCGTTTTGCTGATGGCTGGATATTTTGCTATCCCTCAATATTGTTCCATCTTTCAACCTAACATCATCACCAATGACACTGCCTGAAATTTCACAATCATTGCCGATAATCACGTTTTCACCAATTATTGATTCGATAATCGTGCAGTTATTACCAATAATTGTCTCAGACATCACAATACTGTCGATTAATTTGCATTCGTTACCAAGACGAGAATTATCACTTAGAACTGACCGAGAAATTGGGGAGTTTGTCACAGAGTTACCGATTTGGTAGCCAAAATCATCCGTAAACTGCCCTTTTGGCATTTCAAATGGTAGAATATTTGAGTACCTTACTAGGTGGTTTTGTGCTTTAATCATCTCTTTTGGAGTACCAACATCAAACCAAACACCATCTAACTTAATGCCATACATTGGATAACCTAAACTAAGCAAATCTGGAAATAATTGCTTGCTAAAGTCATACTTTGTTGCAATTGGAATATGCTTCATAACTTCGGGCTCGATGACATATAAGCCCGCATTTATCACCCTGCTAAATGCCTCATCAGGGGTTGGTTTTTCATGGAATTTGGTAATGAAGCCTTGGGACAAATTTGCATCGATGTTACCATTTTTTTCCGCAGACAAACCAACTATCCCAAACTGTGTTGGATCATCCACTTCCCAAAGAGCCATTGTGACCAATGCATTTGAATTACGGTGGGCCTCGACTACCAATTCTAAATTTGATGACAGTATTGCATCCCCAGAAGCAACAACAAATGTGTCATTGAGTCTGTCTTCCAGTAACTTAACACTACCCGCAGTACCCATAGGCGTATTTTCTTGATTTACTGAGCAGGGAATGGATAATTCTTCATTCCACTTGCCGACCAACTTGCGCAACCCTTCGCCCTTGTAGCCTGTGGTGACAATCAGTTCCTCTAAATCGGTCTTTATTAGCGCATCTTTTACGTAATCAATCACCGGTTTGCCTAATATTTTCACTAACGGTTTGGGTTTTTTATCAGTTAGTGGCGCCAAACGGCTGCCCTTACCGCCAGCCATTATTATGCCAAGCATGGGCACACCTTATCTTCGCCTAGATGCGTTTACATCGATTCTTCGCATGTTCTTTTTCTTCTCAGATTTTCTAGTTTTACCTTTAGAAACAAAGTCCTCTCGGCTTAATCCACCAAAGGTGATTGTACCGTCTGATAATAATGACTGAGCCAGGTTTTCAGCGACTTTCTCCGATTGTGCACCAGTTTTCATCTCTTCTGCAACAGCGGCGTTGTGATCAGTGAGCCAGGATTTTCTCTCCTCTCTAACCGACTTAAGTTCATCACGAGCCTTGTTAACATCAACCATCAGTTCTTCAATCTTGGCGTGAACATCATTGGCTTTTTCTTTTAGCTCCACGAACTCAGTATGGAATCTGTCTCCTTCGGACTTGAGAAAATCTCGGTGAGCAAATGCTTCGTCAACTTCAGGAGTCTTTTCGTTTAGTCTTTCAACTGCCTGAATCATTTCATTGTGTGCGGCATCTGCTTCTGCCTTCAAGGTCTTAATCGCTGTATCGATATCTGACATATCGACTTCAACCATTTTGAATTTAGTAACCTCTGGTTCTAACTCTTCTATACGCTTGGAAAATTCTTTGATTTTCTTAACCATTTCCTTTTCTTTATTTACGCCAACAGAAGTAGTTTCAAACTTCTTTTCAAGTGCGTCGACTTGTTGTTTTAGGTCCGCATATTCTGCTGTTGCAGAGCGCTTGGTATTGTGGTCTTTGCGCTTACCCTTTATTTGATTAATCAAATCTCTCATTTGACTTTGAATTGTATTCCGCTTTTCTTTGAACGATTTTATTTCAGCGCGCATTGCTCTAACTTCTGCCACCAGCAATTCTATTTTATCGCGATGCTCTTTGTATTGTGCTTGTACTGAGTTCCTCTTTTCTGCAGATACCTTTGCCTGAGAATTGAAATTATTCCTTGTCTCGCGCATCTTGCGAACTTTAGTTTCCATAGCATGAAGTCTCTCACGTAGGTCAGCATCTGGCCTATCTTCGCCCTCATTCAGTCTACCGCGCATGATGCGTCGTATAGGTACACCATTTCAAAATTATGCCTCGTGAAAATTATCTCAAACAATGACATAAGTAAGTAGCGAGGATGAAACAATGGTGCCTAATATTCCGATTAAATTGAATACAACTGAGGATGCAGAGCGAATTTTCTCTTTGAATACCGACCTGATTCTTACGTTCATCTGCGAACCAATCAGTAACTCTCCACTAACTTCCTCAAGTCTTACGCTGACTGTAGCCTCACCAAATCGCTCGGGAAGTAAGGTTTGCCAAGCAACTGTTCCGTCCCTCAACAGTGCTGACATGATTGCCAATATGTCTTGATTTCCAGATTGGGAAAGCGGGACTCCGGTTTCCGGCCATACCTTTTCCTCTCCTGGCCTCAAGAGATATGTTAACGCCAAATCGTGTGGCCTAAAATCAGGAGATTGCACTCTCAAGACCACAGTTCTTTCCCGGTCGGACAAATTGTGCATATATGTGAATAAGTTCGCTTTGCCGTGGACAACATTTTCCATATCGACTTCAAAGATTATATCATCTTTAATCGATTTTCTACCAGATGCAAGGTCCTCTTCGATTCGGCCTATCATCCTAAAGAAGGCTGGACATTTTACCTCTAAATGATCAATGATAACTAACCATTCTTCGATGGTGAATACTTCGTGAGTTCTTAAAAATTCAACACCCGCTTTAGTAAAGATTTCACCAAATTCAGAGTCGACTGATGACAAATCTAAGCCCTTGGAATGCTTGTACAGAGTCATCATCATCTTTTCCCTAGCGAACCTGGGATCAACTCCTCGCTTTACGTGAGATTCAATCTCTCCAACAAATTTCTCATATTCCGATTTTAGCAGTGGGTCGAGTTGAGATTTTACTAAATCTGAGAATACCATGTCAAGCGTGGAGGGATGGATTGGAGAATTGTAGGCATTTAGTAGTCCAGTTCGTTCTGCCATGTTGAAATTGGACGAACGTGTGGCAATATGTTGCCCAAGTGAAAGAACGGTCAAAGAAAATGACAGAGCAAGGAAATATTTCCCCATATCTGATTGAATACCATAAAAAGCAATTGCTGCAATTGAAAAAATTGCTAACAGCGAACATGTTAGAGAAAAGAAATGCTTGGTAACGGAGCGTTTTATCGAGTCCTCCAATGGTTCGTAGCCGTGAAGTGACTTTATCGAGAGGTGCTTAGATTGGGCAGACTTCACTTGTTGCTCAAATGATTTAATCGTTAGATTAACTCTATGTCGGTGTAGCGCTAGTGCTAGAATGTATCCAAGTAAGATGACAAATACCAGAACTACAAGGATAGTGGAGAAGCTTTGACCAATTGTCGGTTCAATAAAGTCAACCCACCAACTTGGCGAGGAGTTAGCGTATGCCCAAGCACCGAAGAACGCCAAGATGGCAAATCCCGGCAAGAATAATAGTAAGCGAATGCCGAAGGAGATTAACTGCCGGTCGAAGGCATAAAGGAATGATTCATTATTCCATTTGCCGATTTGCTTCAATGATTTAGTACCAATTGTTTTCACTGTTTCAGAGATAGATACCGGTTCAGCAGCATCCTCATTGGATGCCTCATCTGCTGAGGATTCATCTGCATCCTCAGTCTTTTTTTCCGTCATATTTACACCAACTTCCGGATTAATTACAACATTTTAGAACCGTTTGATTTAGATTATAATGCGCGAAGCGAGTTCGTCATCAAGTTGAATTAATGTGTCACCTATCTGGTAATCACCTGTTTCTGTTAATGTTATTTCAGCACCGACTGAAATATTCAATTCGTCTAGATACTGCAAATCATTTGGGCCAACAGCAATGATCCTTATTTCCGATGATTCACCGCTCGCAAGTTCCCTTATCGTTCGGAAACCACTAGTACTTGAGTTAACTCTTGATTCGATGTCCTTTGACATTGTAGGTATTGAGGTTCCACTAGGGTCAATTTGAGGATTATTTAGGTAAATAGTCAACGCTACTTCAAGGTCATCGTCAATTGCGTGTTCTAAGCGACATGCTGTTGCATGCTGGTTTCCTGTGAACGGTAAGTGTTCAAGAAGAACTTCTGCCAATCTGTGGCGTCTTTTCATCTTCTTACCGTGAATCAAGCCCTGTTCGGTTAAAATCGAACCTTTGTATGGTAAGTACTCAAGAAAACCTTTGGATGCAAGTCTTTGAACCATTTCTGTAGTAGATGCAGGGGTCACTCTTAGGGCCTCTGCCAAATCACCAGTCCTAACTCTAGCATTAGGATCTTTTTCATAGAATTGATACATCATCTCTAGATATTCATCTTCAAACTCTTGAAAATGCCCTGCTGACATGGTATAAGCGAGCAATTGGCTGTTATTCAATGTTAACCATCTTTTGCCTTGAAAATTGCCTTACATGAAGGGCATCGAACAGACCCGTCATATGACTCTGGAATTCTGAGACTTTGTGAGCAATCAGGGCAGGAAATCTCTATCTTGCCATCACTTACTTCCTCAGTGACGTCTTCTTCTTCCTCAATTTCATCCTCGGCTTCAGCACCCACATCAAAACTGTGAGCACAATCTGGACACTTAACCGAACCTTGGTAGTTCTCAGGAACTCTTAGTTGTCTTGAACATTCTGGGCAAGAAATTTCTATCTTAACTTCAGATAATTTCTTAATCGGTTTGTTGGATTTGGCCTTAGATGTTTTTGGCTTTTTCTCGCCGGTTGAATTAGACCTCATTCTACTGACTAAAATCACCATTGAAGCCACTGCTAGACCTCCTAATAGACCGGTCCAAGGTATCGAGAAACTGTCATCGGTTTCTTTTGTGATTATTGTCGACAGGAACATCTTATCGATATTTTTTGATTCTGTTCCATAATCCCATTTTACATTTAATTTAACTTCGTCACCGGTTGGCCAGATGAAAGTAAACGATACCGTTTCAGTCGAGGATGCGGCGATAGACTCGGTATTTGATTCACCTAATTTGACGCCGTCTTTATCATACAGTATCACTGTTCCAGTCGCACCTGCCACTTCGCCATTGTTTTCTAGTAATACTGACACACTCGCAGATTCTCCAGCAACGGGACGGTTGGGTGTTGATTGTGGGTTAAACCTCAGATTGTAATCTGGTCTATCTTGAGGTATTGATTTGGTAAATGAAGAAAATGATGATGATGCTGTCCAATTAACTTCCTGCACCCTAATAACGACATATTGCCCTTGCACATTTCCGAGTTGAATTTGGCTACCGGTTGAACCCTGAGCAATATGCATGTTCACATCATAGAGGATAGTGTCGTCTGAATTACTGCCATAGCCAATTTTGATATTTACTTCTCTGCTGATTCCCTCTGATAAATTGACTGCCCAGTTCGCAGTTACACCATCAGTGACCGACCACATAACGTCGTAAATTGACATAGTGTAGCTTTGTCTTGGAGATACCGGAACAGAAATTTGACCTTCAAAATCTCCCGATAAATCGCCATCTGAGGTATACAAGGACCAATTGAATTGCTCCACGCCGGAAACAAGAATTGGAACTGTAATCGTTATCTCACCCGCTTCATCAGAACCAAGAGAGACAAAGTCGCCTTGATATGAACCAGCAGAAGATTCCATCCTTAGGCTGACATTACCTTGTTTAGTGCCAGTATTTCGGACCAACAGGGAATAAGTCGACTGATCACCTACATGCCAAGGGCCATCCGTGGAGGAAGGGGCAAAACTACCGGCATATTCGAATAACGCCGATTCAAGTGCGAATGTTACACTATTGTTGTTGACTGAAGATTCTGCTATTCTTTGACCAGAAAACGTACACTGCAACTCTCCGGGCTTCACAGTGAGATTAAATTCGGTCAATGATGCTGAATTTGCTGGAATATTAACCGGGTCTTGAAAGACAATTTCTTGATTAAAAAGACAGGTTTGAACACCGTTGAAATCAATTGTCCCATTGTTGATGTTGTTTACCGAGATAACAATTGTTTGACCAGAGGTTAGATTTTGCTCATCATAGGTAATCTCTGCGTCTAAAACTGGCAACTCCGGTGGGCCAACGCTTGTAACGAAGGTAATCTCGTTATCGTCTATATATTCATCGTCGGACCCGTTGAGTGAAATCAATGTAGTAAATGTGCCCTCATATACTTGTATAGTTGAATTAAACATGATGATTTCTGTGTTCATTCCATCCACAGTAAATGTCGTCGAAAATTTAGATTCTGCCACAATACCGTTATCTATAGTTATTTCAACAAATCCGTTCCAAGGATAATCGCCATCATTGATTACTGGAATTTGATATTGAACATAATCACCGTCACTCAGTGTGTTGTTGCCCGTCAAAACTGAGTTGCTGTCTATCGATTCTAGGATTATCGATGAGCTAGACGCTAAAGAAATATTGAGGGGTTTTAAGCGATGTATTGTTCGTTGAAAACTTACTAACTCTGATTGACTTTGGCTGCCTATATCACCGGAAAGCCCGACAGTTATCACAGTATATCCATAACTTAGTGCAGTGATGTTGTAAGTGATTAGTTGCTGTGCACCCTCGGCTAAACTAAAAGGAATACTGGAATTTAATATAACAGTTCCATCTATTGCCGTAGTTTCAAAATTAACTTGGCCAACATAAGTTGAACCCCCTGAATCATCGATCGAAGAGAGATTGAATTCTAGTTCAAAGAATGAATCATTGGTCGTTTGAAAATTAGTCAAATTAACCGAATCTGACTCGATGGTTACGCCGGTCCCACTAGCCGTCACAAATGGGACTGTAACAAGAAACATAATGGTGACGAATATAGCAAATGTTGGGACACGATTGCCATCGCTATCCTCCGCCATAGTACCCTCACTTGGTTAGGGTTCTTGACCTTCACGCAAAACCAACCATCTGCGCCATGTTTTTCAACATTGAATTTTACCAACGGCATATGACCCCTGAGGATTTGTTGCGCGTCGAGCCGGAAGTCCTCGCAAAATTGATACTACACAAGCGTGAAAGAATCGCTCAAAAATTACCCGAACTGATAAGCAATACTGGTAATGAAAAGCAAACAGCAGAAAATTTTGCGCGACAAGCAAGGTCAATGAAAGAAGATATAGAGCCTAAAGTTGACAATTTATTTGCTGAAAGAAGTGCTATTGTAGAAGAATGTAGCAATATATCTGATTACACCAACCTAAACGCTAATGAGAAGATGCGATTAAATGAATTAATTGATTCCATTGATTCAAAACAAATAGAACTGGATAAGTATAATACTGCTTGCGAGGAAATAGTCGAACTAATTGCCAAATCTGGACATGATGTCAGTTCATTGACAACTATCGATACATCTCGTAAAGCCAACGAGGCTCTTAAGGAAATTATCAATGAATATGAAACTGCGAACAAGAATTGGAATGAATATGAAACCAAGAGACGCAGATTAGAATCCAAATACACCAAATTATTGAGCAATTTGAAAGAGGCGAATCTCGCTAGAGACTACTGGCAAGAAAGATTAGACTCAGGATTTGAAGACTTGTTAATTGATGCGAATAGAGTTGCAAATGGTGGATTATCGAGTAGACAAATCAGTCGTAGTAAAAGGGAAACCAACAAATCGAGGAGGGTTTAATTTGCTGACAAACTTTGAGCGATTAAATGTTGACAAGAAGAGATTGGTCGATTACCAACATGTAATCAGCGCTATGGCTGGAAATTATCAATTTGAGCGAAATCGGGCAAATTCAGATTTTGTCAAACTGCTTGATGAACAAATTCTGACATTTTTTGAGGCTCAGAAAATCACTAAACCACTTATCAACAGAAGGAATGGAATCATCAAGCACCTAAGAAAAATTTTGACCAACAAATTTCACAACTCGAAACTCTCCTCATTTGGTTCTTTTGAATCAGGTTTGAGTTTGTCCAATGGTGACATTGATTTGTGCTTAGAATTTGATGGTGAACCGCCCAAAAAAGTACTCAAAAAGATTGCCAGAATGTTGAATGAGGATGGCATGAAAGATGTCAAATTGATAACTAATGCTAAAGTTCCAATTGTCAAATTTATTGACACTCAGTCAATGATACCAGTAGACATATCGGTAAATAATAATCTATCTGTGTATAATACTGAATTACTCAAACGCTATTGTAATATTGATCGTCGAGTGAAACCATTCATACTCGCAGTAAAGTACTGGGCGCGACAAAGAGGAATATGTGACCCAACCTCCGGAACATTCTCGTCATATGCTTGGACATTGATTGCCATAAATGCACTACAAACAATATCGGAACCGGTATTACCCAACCTGTGTCTAAAGAATGGAAGCAATTTGGTTACCATTGGCGGCAACCAATATGATGTCTCAATGGCAAACGATGATATTGACTTCAAATCAAAAAATTCAAAATCTGTTGGCGAATTAATCTATGAATTTTTTACCACTCTGGCCACAAAGTGGCCATGGGACAAATCTGTTATCTCTGCAGGAACCGGAAAACTAGTTTCTCGAAAGGAAAAGGGATGGGAGCACAAAAAACCATACATAAGCGATGCGATACAGGATCAAAAATTAGTCAGGCTTGGAAAGCACTCGCTCCCTGTAGAGGACCCATTTGATGAGATTCATGACCTAAGCATTGTTCTTGATGCACAGGGAGTGTATGAAATCCGTGACGAAGTCTTACGAATCTATTCTATGCTGAACGATTCAAATGATTGGGCAAATCTCTGCCAAATTAAATACCCTGAGTTGGATTTTGGTGCTCCTCAATTAGATTTGTTTGCCGATTTGCGTGGGAAACAGGAATCTGAAATTAAGGATGATTTGAAGACATTATACCGCGATTTGGCAATAATCGAGAGGAGTGTTTCTGTTCGGGAGAGCGAGAGAAATGAAGCAATTAGAATGTCAAAAGCCTTGAGGAGAAATGCTGAATTGGCTCGAGAGCAATCCACCCTTTCTGCAGAATTACGACCACGCCGCTCAAAAATTAACGAAGTGCAAAGTAAGAGAGACTCTAGTAATAACAACTACATTCCTGTTCATTTCATTGAAGATGAGTTGTTGAAAGTATATCTCAGCCTTACTAAGGAATCCGGCACTGGTGTTGAATTATCATTTGACAAAGAAAAGGCATTATTCTCATGGTTTTTTGAACTACAAAGCATGCATGAGCATGCCAAACTCACGAGAAAATATCATCGCGAATTCTTGAGATTGGTTAACCAACAGGAACAATCAATTGAACACATAAAAGACATCCGTGAAGAAATTATTTCTGTCAGTAGCTTTGGCAACTTCACTGATTTCGACGACTTAGCAAAACGGCTCCTGATCGAATTAAACCCCCTTAAAAAAGAGCGAAGAAAATTACGAAGAGAAGTCGGTAGGCTTGAAGCCTGGCTCAGAAAGCAATCTAGTCAAGACAGTAATAGACCAAAATTCAAGCGGAAACACTCGCCTAAAAATAAAGGTAGTAGAGACATTAAACAAGTCAAAAATAAGGTTGTTTCAGGCGATTCTTTTTCCTTACAAGACTTAGATTTATTACTAAAGAATGGTGGTTTAAACTCTGTCAATCAGCAAACTAACAGTAATCAAAAATCAACTAGAAAGGCAAAGAAAAACAAACCAACTCTACAACCTCACAGAGGCAAAAGGGGTAAATCGTCCAAGAATATTTGAGAGGTGATTAGATTACCATGCTCGAGTGGATTTTAGGTCAAAAACCCGAAGCAATGCCTGAGAGTTGGCAACAAAAAGTATCTGAACTTTTCTTAGCCGAAACGGGTGAAAAATATAATGATACTACGTTTAGAATGCTAGGTATACCGGAGTGGTATGGAAATAAACTACTTATTGATACTACTATTTACCCGCAACCAGATTCCTTAATGGGAGTCATGTGGTCAAAACCACTACTTGAAAATCGAATTAGAATTGTTGCACTGGTACTAGATAAACAGGTTCAAAATAATAATCATGGGACAGCCATCTTATCTCAGGTAATTGAAGCGGCAAAATCTGAAGGAAAAACCATGATACAATTAGAGGTGAGGAAATCTAATTCGCGAGCCCAGAAATTTTACCTTAAGCATGGGTTAAGTATCGATAAAACCATTCAGAATTATTACTCAAATGAAGATGGTTTTATGATGATTGGGAAATTGTAACTGTGGCTATAATTATACACCCTACCGTTATGACAAAACATGGAAGAGTTCGTCACCTCCGATTTAATGGACTCTGATTATATCCTCAGTGCTGCAGTTCTTGACGATCAAGGATTCATTGTTAGTTCAGTCCCTGCAGACAGTAAAACAAAACAACAATTGGCTAAATTTGCTGAAATCTTGTTCGCTACGGAGAGGTTCGAGCAGACGTCAATTATCACCGAGCAAAAAATACTAATCATTCATGGATTGGCGAAGAATTACACCTTAGTAGTCGGATGTAAAACAAATTCAAATCTGGGGGCAATCAGAAAGAATATTTCTAATGCAGCATCACGTTTAGACGCCTATCTTGACTCGACAAAGAATTAATCTCAGCAATAACGCATCATGCTCACCATATCAAGCATTAAATGGGGGATAACGGTCGCGATGCCAGTGTAAGGTGGGAATCTTGCACGAAAGGTGAGTATTGTAATGAGCGAAATAAATCAAGTTCTTGACCAAAAAAAGAATATGGTGAATGAAAAAGCGACTAAATTCCGTGAGACTAGAGACGAATGGAACAAGAAATCCAAGACTCATTCAACAGCTAGAAATGAACTCAATGCTGAGGTAAAAGAACTGATTGTACAAGTGAGAGAACAGCGAGAAATTCGTGAACAAATGAACGAGATTGTACGAGAAAAGAAAATCATTAGACAAGACGCAAACAAAAAAGTCAAAGAGATTAAATCACGAATGGACTCTTCAAGAGGCCCCGTCGAACAAGATAACACACGCGGAAAGCGTGGTCAAAGACCGGTAACATCCCATCAATTACGACGAGAATTGGAACGACTAGAAAGAGAGTTTGAGCAAGGTAGGCATACCGGCAAGAACGAAAAGAAAGTCATGAAAAGGATGAAAGAGATAAGCTCAAAACTCAAGCAGATGAAATCTGTTGATGATGGAAATGAAGACATGAAGGGCCTAAGAGATGAACTCAAGGCAGCACTTGCTGAACAAGAAGATGCTCACGAAGAAGTGCAGAATGCTGCTAATGCTGCACAAGAAGCCCACGAACTCATGCTACAGTGGAATAAGGAAGTTGACAAACAGCGAGAAAAAGCAGAATCTTGCCACCGGGAACTCCGTAAATCCAAGAAAGAAGCCGATAAGGCGCACCACCTCTACATTGTATCATTACGCTGTTTGCATTCAATTCAAGACATGATTTCTGCCATGGACGGTGGCGATGTTGGAGAAGGTAAATCAGAAGCGAGAGTAGAAGTTCAAGATTTGATGACCAAGCTTATGTCTGGCGATACTTTGTCAACCGAAGAGTTGATGCAGTTGCAAAAATTCGACTGAACTCAAAAATCAAATACTGAGTGCACAAAAATACAATGAGGCTTATTCATGATTGACAAGGATGATGTAGCAAAAATAGTCGAGCAATACGACCGATTAAAACTACGTATCGGCATGACTGCATCTCATTCCGCTCTTGACATATGTGATGGGGCTATCGAAGAAGGGTTCCCTACCGTCGCATACTGCAAGGAGGGTAGACACAAGACTTACGCTAATTATTTCAAAACCCACCGAACTAATTCAGGTAGAGTCAAGCGAGGAATGGTTGACAAAACTATCATTATGTCATCTTTCAATGACGTAATGGAAGAATCGATGCAAATAGAGATGCGCAAGCGAAACGTTGTCTACATACCTAATCGCTCTTTCACCTCTTATTCCTCTATAGATGATGTTGAGAACAATTTTCATGTCCCACTATTTGGTTCAAGAAATATGCTAAGAATGGAAGAAAGAACCGAAGATCAAGATTACTATTGGATTCTTGAAAAAGCAGGATTACCGTTTCCTGAGGCAATTGAAAGCCCCGAAGACATAGATTGCTTAGTGATTGTAAAACTTCACCACGCACAGAAAAAATTGGAAAGAGGGTTTTTCACTTGTGCATCATTTAAGGAATATACGGAGAAATCTACAGCATTATTGGAAAATGGTGTTATTGACCAAGAATCTCTTGATGGTGCACGAATAGAAAGATACGTTATTGGTCCTGTTTTCAACTTAAATTTCTTTTACAGTCCTTTAGCCGAAGAAGGAGAGAAACTCGAACTGCTCGGAGTTGACTGGCGGTTTGAATCCTCATTAGATGGGCATGTTAGATTACCTGCACCACAACAAATGACGATGCCTCTACATCAGCAGATTCCAGAGATGACTGTTGTTGGACATAACACGGCAACGATTAGAGAGTCTTTACTTGAGAAGGCTTTTGAATTGGGTGAGAAGTTCATAAAAGCCAGCAAGGAACATTATGATCCTGGAATAATCGGGCCTTTTTGTTTACAGACATGTATTGATAAGGATATGAATTACTATATTTACGACGTGGCTCCAAGATTAGGTGGTGGGACAAATGTTCACGTCAATGTTGGACACCCATACGGCAATGCTACGTGGAGGAAGCCGATGTCAAGTGGCAGAAGAATCGCAATGGAATTACGAATGGCTGCCGAGCAAGATAGGCTTCTTGAAGTCCTAACTTGATGTGGGATAATTTTACCCCTAACCGGAAAACCCGGGGAAATACTGTTGAGTATAAGCGACTGCATGTTCGTGCGGGTATCCTTGATTGATTAGATTTTGATAATAATCTCTCGCTGGATCTTGTGCAACTTGTTGTTGATTAGTAGTCTGGTTTTGAGTTACAGTTTGATAGTTTTGTTGCATTACTGCAGGTTGCTGGTAGTTGGCATATCCCTGCTGTTGGGCTTGATAATTAGCGCCTAACTGGCTGAATTGTTTATCTGAACTTCGTCCTCGCAAGAACAACAGTAACCCGATAATGATGATGATAATTATTCCACCACCAGCAACAGCTACTGTTTGAAATGATGCGCCATCGGAAGACGGAGGTGGCCCCCATCTTGTTGGGTCATCAGGATAGCCATCTGCACCATCGGAGTATCCCCAATTATCATCTTTGTTTGAGTATCCGTCACCGTCGCTATCGAAACAGCCGTATCGGTCATTAGTAGAATTACCGATTACTGACGAACAAGCGTCTGCACCCATAGAAGTATTCCAATCAGCAGTTGGGTCTGAATAACCATCAGAGTCGAAATCCGAACAACCTAACCTGTCAATGGTGGAATCACCAGCGACATCTACACAATCGTCAGATATTGAGGTTCCCGGATTATCACCATAGCCATCACCATCTGAATCAGCCCACTGAGATACATCGTTGGGATAAACGTCGCCACCACTGTATTTGGTCCAGAATTCATCAATATTAGAATATCCGTCACCGTCAGTATCAAGACATCCGTTACGGTCTTGATTAGATGTGCCAGCAACGTTAGGACAATAATCTCCGTTAAATCCGTCTAAATTATCACCAAATCCATCGCTATCAGTATCCAACCACTGACTTGCTTCTTGCACAAACCCATCAATTCCATCTGCCCAACCGTCTCCATCGAAGTCAGGACATCCATAGAGACCTTGCTGATTAGAAGTTCCCGCTTGGAACGGACAAGCGTCTTGTTCATTGAGATTTACTGTTTCGACAAATTGCCCTGGCCAACTTTCTGGGCGGTCAACCCATGTCACATTGCCCCAGTTATCACCCAATCCGTCACCATCAAAGTCCGACCATTGCTGTGGGTTTTGAGGGAAAGCATCTGCACCATTATCTTCATCCCAAGAATTGTCTGGATTGGAGTATCCATCCTCATCGAAGTCAAAACAACCATT
>CEUK01023335.1_pt1 | contig 42894 bp, 40 predicted proteins | sample 356451 | NCBI WGS metagenome assembly CEUK01 (sample SAMEA2622843, study PRJEB7988) | marine metagenome | isolation source: saline water (ENVO:00002010), including
ATTTTCTAACTCTTTTAGAATAGTTTTATCATCAATTTCAATTGCATGCCTTTCAGGTGTTTTTCCATCCCAATATTTGTGACAAAGCACAAGTACCCTATTGATAAAATTACCAAGGATCGCGACTAATTCATTATTATTCCTTGCTTGAAAATCCTTCCAAGTAAAATCGTTATCTTTGTTTTCGGGAGCATTTATACATAAAGTGTATCTTAAAACATCTTGCTGATCAGGAAAATTTTTTAAGTACTCATGAAGCCAAACAGCCCAATTCCTAGAAGTGGAAATTTTTTGCCCCTCCAAATTTAAAAATTCATTTGCAGGAACATTATTTGGTAAAATATAATCACCATGAGCTTTTAACATTGTGGGAAATATAATACAATGAAATACAATATTATCTTTGCCAATAAAATGTATTAATTTAGTTTTTGGATCTTTCCAATATGGTTTCCAATCTACTTTATTTTCAATCGACCACTCTTGTGTTGCTGAAATATAGCCAATAGGTGCATCAAACCAAACGTATAAAACTTTACCATCTTCACCTTCAATCGGCACTTTAATCCCCCAGTCTAAATCTCTTGTTACTGCTCTAGGTTTAAGTCCTGCTTCGAGCCAAGATCTACATTGACCTATTACATTTGATTTCCAATCTTCTTTTTTAGAATTTAAAATCCATTCTTTTAGCCAATTTTCATATTTGTTTAATGGCAAATACCAGTGTTTAGTCTCTTTTTGGATTAGTTCACCACCACTTAATACTGACCTAGGGTTCTTTAGTTCTGAAGGATCTAAACTTGTTCCACATTTTTCACATTGATCTCCATAAGCAGAGTCATTATTGCAAATTGGACACTCGCCTTGAATATATCTATCAGCTAAAAAAGTGTTTTCAATATTATCAAAATACTGTTTAGAAGTTTTTTCAATAAACTGCTTTTTTTTGTGTAATTGAGTGAAAAAATCTTTTGAAATTTCGTGATGTATTTTATTTGATGTTCTACTGTAATAATCGAATGATACGCCAAATTGTTCAAAGGAATTTTTAATTAAAGCATGATATTTATCGACGACTTCTTTTGGAGTAATTTTGTTTTGCTTAGCTTTTATTGTTATTGGAACACCATGTTCATCAGATCCACAAACAAATAAAACATTGTTGCCTACACTTCTGTTATATCTAGCAAAAATATCTGCTGGAATATACACGCCCGCTAGATGACCAATGTGTATTGGCCCATTTGCATAGGGTAATGCTGCAGTAATAGTAAATCTAGATGAGTCGCTCATAGTTTTGTATATTGTGTAAAAGTATGTTAAACATTTAGAATGACAATAAATAATACTAATTCTATAGTACCTCCTTATTTAGTTAAAGGAGATTTAATTGAAATTATTGCACCAGCAAGGTATGTAACTCAAGAAGATATAAATTTTTCTATAAAATTAGTGGAAAAAGCGGGTTTCAAGGTCAAAATTAACTCAAGTGTTTATCAACAGCATAATATATTTGGAGGAACCCTTTTATCAAGATCAAATAATCTTCAAAATGCTTTAGATAATAGTGAAAGTAAGGCTATATTATTTGCTAGAGGGGGTTATGGGACAATTCAAATTATTGATAAAATAAATTTCATACAATTTAAAAATAGTCCAAAATGGCTTATAGGTTTCAGCGATATTACAGTACTATTATCTCATATCTATTCAGTTTTTAATATTCAATCTATTCACGGACCAATGGCTTTCAACTTTAAAAGAACTAATCTAAACAATTTAAATGCTTTGTTTGATGTTTTACAAGGTCAGTCAAAGAATTTAAAATGTCCAAGTAGTAAATTTAATAAAACAGGATCTGCTTCAGGAACACTTTTCGGAGGTAATTTATCTGTTTTGTGTAGTTTAATTGGATCACGCTCTTTTCCATTAAATGATGCAAAAATTGTCTTTTTTATAGAAGATGTTGACGAGTACTTATATCACTTGGAAAGAATGATATATACTTTAGATAGATGTGGGTTTTTTAACAAAGTACAAGGCTTAATTATTGGAGAAATGAAAAATATATTAGATAATGAAATAAAATTTGGCAAAAACATAAATAATCTGATTTTAGATATAGTTGACAAATATGATTTTCCAGTTTGTTTTGATTTTCCTTTTGGACACAACCGCAATAACACTCCGCTTGTATTTGGGGCAAATGTTAAGCTAGAAGTTAATAAATTTGATACAAATCTCTACTTTCACAATGAGTATTAAAACAAAAAATAAAGTTAGATTAAATAAGTTTATTGCAATTTGTGGTGTTTGCTCTAGAAGGAAAGCTGATGAAATGATTCAGCAAGGACTGGTTATGGTAAATAAAAAAACTATAACCCAATTAGGGTATTATGTAGACCCCAATGATATAGTTTGCGTAAGAGGCAAAAAAATTAAACCCGAAAAGAAACAATATATTTTACTTAATAAGCCCAAGGGCTATATAACAACATTGAGTGATGAAAAAAACAGAAAAACAGTGATGTGTTTAATTAATTCTTCATTTAATGAACGACTATTCCCTGTTGGTAGGTTAGATAAAGATACTACAGGCTTATTGTTATTTACCAACGATGGTGATATTGCAAAAAAATTAACTCATCCAAAATATGAGGTAAAAAAATCATATAATGTATCTTTAAACAAGCAAGTTCCATTACTAGTGTTAGAAAACATAAAAAAAGGAGTACAACTAGATGATGGTATTATGAGAGTGGATTCAATAGATTATCTAGACGACTCAAAAAGAAATATAACGTTAACTATTCATAGCGGAAAGAACAGAGTCATTAGAAGACTTTTTGAACACTTTAGTTTTGATGTTAAGAAATTAGATAGAGTTGGATACTCCTTCCTAACTAAGAAAAATTTGAGACAAGCAAATTGGAGGCTGTTAACACCCCAAGAAATTAAAAAATTAAAGAAAAATCACTAAATTATTATTTATAAATTATATGTTTAATTTGTTAGGTGTATTCTCAAATAAGTTTTTATTTTTTTTAGCCGCATTAATTATAGGGTCAACATTATGGTATACCAATAATTTAGCATCTCAATTTAAAATTGAAGAAGAAAAAAAAGTAGCTCTTTGGGCAAGAGCTACAAAAGAACTTTCTAATTTGAATAATTCAAATATTGATGTGGGTTTTATTTTTGATGTGGTAAATAACAATACTTCGATACCTGCAATTTTAGTAGATGACCATGGGGCTATTGTGCATGCAATTAATTTAAATCCTAACCAGTCTCCAGAAATCACTTTAGATTTAATGCAAAGAAGATATCCTAATCAACGTATTGAGATAGACTTAATAGATGGTACAAAAAATTTCATTTATTATAAAGACTCTAAACTACTTCAAAGATTAAAATACTTTCCAGTTTTTATGTTTTCTATCATTGCTGCATTTATGCTTGTGGCATATTCTGCTTTTAGTAATGCAAGAATTGCACAGCAAAATAAAGTTTGGACTGGAATGGCAAAAGAAACAGCACACCAAATAGGAACTCCTCTATCATCTTTAATGGGATGGCTAGAGCATTTAAAAGAACAAAGTGTTAATGAAGATGTTTGTAAGGAAATAGAAAACGATCTTACTAGACTCAGTGTTATTGCTAACAGATTTTCTAAAATAGGATCTTTACCATCTTTAGAAAAACAAGATATAATACCAATTATTGATAATTCAATTAATTACATGAAAAATAGAGCATCATCTAAGATTACTTTTCAAATTGTTTCACAAACAAAATCTGCAGATGCGTATATTAATAAAGATTTATTTGAATGGGTTATAGAAAATATGATGAAAAATTCTATAGATGTTTTACAAGAAAAGGGAAGCATAGTTTTTAAAATTTCAAATGATAAACATTATCTTGTGTTAGATATTATAGATAATGGAAAAGGAATTAAAAAGCAGTTTTTTAATGAAATTTTTCAGCCAGGATTTACTTCAAAGAAAAGAGGCTGGGGACTAGGATTGTCTTTAGTAAAACGAATTATTAAAGACTATCATAATGGCAAAGTTAGGGTAGTTAAATCTGTTCCATTTAAAGAAACTATAATTAGAGTTTTATTAAACAAAAAATAATGCCGGGAATATATATTCATATTCCATTTTGTTCACAAGCTTGTCATTATTGTGACTTTCACTTTTCTACTTCATTGAAAATAAAAAATCGGGTAATTTCTTGTATTAACAAAGAAATAAAATTAAAAAAAACATACCTTAAAGACCCACTAATTGAAAGTGTTTATTTTGGTGGAGGCACACCATCTTTATTGTCTTCAAAATTAATTAATAAAATTCTGAGCTCAATTAGATCAAGTTATAAGTTGGCTCAAAATGTAGAAATAACTATAGAAGCCAACCCAGAAGATATATCAAAAAACAAAATAGACAATTGGACACAAATGGGTATAAATAGGCTCAGTTTAGGTGTCCAATCTTTTAGAGACAGTGACTTAAAGTACATGAATAGATCCCATAATTGTAATCAAATAATTTCAGCCTTAGATTTATTAATTTCATCAAAAATTGATAATATTTCAATTGATTTAATTTATGGCTTCCCCCAACTAACAGATTCTTTTTGGGTTGACAATTTAAATAAGGCAATTAAGTTTAATGTTCAGCATATTTCTTGTTATTGCTTAACAGTTGAAAAACAGACTCCTCTATATCACTTCATTAAAAACGGAACAGCTAAGCCTCTAAATCCTCAACAGGGAGCAAGTCAATTTTTAAATTCAAAAGAGATACTAAAAAATAATGGATACATCCATTATGAAATTTCTAATTTTTCAAAACCTGGTTTTGAATCAGTCCATAATAGAAATTATTGGAATCGGTCTCATTATATTGGTATTGGGCCCTCGGCACACTCTTATAATGGTACCAGTCGACAGTGGAATCTTTCTAATAATACTAAATATTGTGAAAGTATTGAAAACAATAGAAGCTATTATAATGTTGAAATACTATCAAAAAAAAATATTATAAATGAATATATTTTAACCAACATTAGAACTTCAAATGGTATAGATTTAAAATCGCTTTCATCTTACATGAACAATGATGAATATAAAAGGTTCAAAAATAAAATGTCAGAACTAATGCAATCAGATTTTCTTACAATTCATAAAGATAAATTATTGCTTAGTGAAAAAGGAATGTTATTTGCTGATAGTATTTCAGAAGATTTATTTATAATTTAACATTGTAAATGATAACTAATATCAAATATAAAAACAGCTTTTATTATGCTGATTTGACAAAGCCTCTAGATATATCAATACCTATTCATAGTGAAGGAGTTAGTGCTTGGGGTCTGAAACAACCAATTATTGAGCCAGTTAGAAGTAAAGATTGGGTTGGAGATACAAATCAAGGTTCTCCTGTAAATTTTAATAATATTTTTTTCAATCCTCATGCTCACTCTACACACACGGAATGTTTAGGGCATATTAGTAAAACCAAGGAATCTTTAAATGATACATTAAGGTCCTTTTTTTTTATTTCTAAATTAATTTCTGTTAAGCCAAAGAAAAAATATAATGATTGTGTTATAACTAAACATACTTTATCCCCCCTGATAAGTAAGGATGATAATATTGATGCTTTGATTATTCGAACTTTGCCAAATTTAGAAAAGAAAAAATCTCAAAATTACACTAATACTAATCCAATTTATCTTTTGGAGGAAGCTGCAAGGTATTTATCTGAAATAAATATCAATCATTTATTAATCGATGTTCCTTCTATTGATAAAGAAGATGACAATGGAGCACTAAGTTCACATAAAGCTTTTTGGAATTTTTCAGGCACTTTACGTTACGGAAGTACTATTACAGAACTTATTTATGTTCCTGAAAAAATATGCGATGGCCTATATTTATTAAACTTACAATTTATCCCATTTCAAAATGATGCATCTCCAAGCCGACCTGTTTTGTTTAAATTAGAAAAAAACAATGCATTATGAATGCAAATATAAAATACTGTAACAATTGGACTAATTATTCCCGTTTACAAACAAGAGAAGTTATGGTGGGAAATATTGGCGTTGGAGGATCTCACCCGATCAGAATTCAATCAATGACAACAACTAGCACAATGGATACGAAATCATCTGTAGAGCAAGCCATCTCAATGATTAAAGCAGGTTGTGAGCTAGTCAGATTTACTGCACCCAATATAAAAGAAGCTGAAAATTTAGCCAATATAAAGGACGCATTATTAAATAAGGGATATACTACACCCATTGTTGCGGATATACACTTTACTCCAAATGCGGCTATTGCTGCAGCTAAAATTGTAGAAAAAGTTAGAATTAACCCTGGCAATTTTTCTGACAAAAAAAAATTTAATTTAAGCACATACTCTTCTGCACAATATTCTGATGAGTTAAAACGAATTGAAGAAAAATTTCATCCCTTAATAGATACATGTATCAATCATAATACCGCCATGAGAATTGGCACTAACCATGGCTCGCTTTCAGATAGAATAATGAGTCAATATGGTGACACCCCACTTGGCATGGTGGAATCTGCATTAGAATTTGTCCGTATTTGTGAAAAATATAATTTTTTCAATATTATTCTTTCAATGAAAGCTAGTAATACTATTGTTATGACCCAGGCCTATAGACTACTTGTCTCAAAAATGCATCAAGAAAACATGAATTATCCTCTACATCTTGGTGTCACAGAAGCTGGAGAGGGAGACGATGGCAGGATCAAATCTGCTATTGGAATAGGGTCGTTATTAATGGATGGAATAGGCGATACAATTCGTGTGTCATTAACAGAGTCGCCTGAAAAAGAAATGCCTGTTGCAAAAAATATTATAGAATATATTAATAAAAATAAAAACCACCCTCTCTTAGAAACAACAAAAACTGAGATTAACCCCATTGAATATTCTAGGAGAAAAACCATTTCAGTTTTAAATATTGGTCAAAAAAGTCCACCAATTGTAATAGCAGATTATAGAATGAAAAATAAAATTGATATTAATAGTTTTAGAGATATTGGATATACTTTTTTAAATAAATTGGATAAATGGTCAATTAGTCAAACTGCGGCAGACTATGTTTTTGTTGGTAAGCGAAATATTGATTTTAAGCTTCCTGGTAGCTTGCGTGTTATTTATGATTATGAAAATTGGATTGACACCAAAAATGGTTATCCACTTTTTAATAGCGATGAATTTTTGTCAAGCTTATATTTTTCTAAAAAATTAAACTTTCTTAAAGTTCAAAAAAGTGATTTATCAGAAGATCTAATGCAAAAGATCAAAGAAAATAACAAAGTTGTTCTTTTAATTGAAAGTCATCATCAAAATTTTATTGGAGAACTTCGCACAATATTTAACAAGCTTATTAATAATAATATAAAAGCTCCAGTTGTTTTAAGTTCTGATCAATCAGATTTAAACAAGGATTATATTCAAATATTTTCATCCATAGATTTAGGCAGTTTAATGTTAGATGGATTGGGAGATGGTATTATGATTCAGGCTTTAAATTCAGAAACTTATTACATAAATAAATTAGCATTTAATATTTTGCAGGCAACAAGGACGCGTATTTCTAAAACTGAATATATATCATGTCCTTCTTGTGGAAGAACACAGTTTGATTTAGAAAAAACAACTCAAAAAATAAGAAAAGCAACCTCACATTTAAAGGGTTTAAAAATAGGAGTTATGGGCTGTATAGTAAATGGACCCGGTGAAATGGCAGATGCTGATTATGGTTATGTTGGAACTGGCCCTGGAAAAATCAGCTTGTACAAACAGAAAAATATGATAAAAAAAAATATACCTACTGACAAGGCTCTTGAAGAATTAATTTTATTAATTAAATCAAATGGTGATTGGGTTGACTGTTAATGATGAGTAGAAATTTTATTAAGAGAATCTATATTAATAAGTTCATTTGGATAATGAATAGATTCTAGTTTTTTCATCCATTTGTTTTTAATCAGTTCAAAATTATTTTTATTAGATTCTTTGACTGGCTTTGATGATGGCAGTTGTGTTTTGAATGGATCTACTTGTTTCCCATTTTTCCAAAACCTATAACAAACATGTGGTCCAGTTGCTTGACCAGATCTTCCTACATAGCCAATTATATCAACACCTTGTTGTACCTTTTTGCCTCTTTTAATTTTATTTCGTTTCCAAAGCGTTTTGCTAGATTTGTCCATATGTAAATATTGTGTTGTGTAAGTGGAATTGTGTTTTATTTTAACATAATAGCCATTATATTTATTGTAAGAAGTTTCAATTATTTCACCATCAGCAGTACTGTATATTGGTGTGCCAATTGGTGCTGCAAAATCGGTGCCAAAATGCCCTTTCCATCTACCAGTTACGGGGTGTTTTCTTCTATTTGTAAACCTAGAAGATATTCTTGTGAATGAAACAGGAGCTTTTAAAAAAAACTTTCTTAAATTATTACCTTTTTCATCAAAATAATCTTCAAAGCCTTGGACTTCATTAAATGCAATGGCATAGTAATTGATTTTGTTTGAGTTAAATAATGCTGCATGAACTTTTCCTACTCCAATAAATTCCCCATCTACATATTTCGCATCATATATTACCTTAAATTTATCTCCAGGCTTAACTCTGAAGAAGTCAATTGTCCATGGATAGATTTCGTCAGCAAAAATATTTACTAGTTTAGCAGAAAGATTACTTTCTTCCATGGCATACCACAAAGAAGAGTTTATAACGCCAGATCCTGTTTTTTCTTTAATTGTAACTTGTTTTTTATCCAGATAAACTATTGGTGGCGCTGTTAAATTAGCAACTAAGAAATCTACTTTATTAATTTCATAAACAAAATATTTTAGTTTAGTTTTTAATGTATCGTCAAAAATCAAAGTGTAATTAGCATCAGCGGCAATTTCTCTCAGGTCAAATATAGGTCTTGATAATTTTGCAACTTGATCAATTGTTTTGAAGTCAATGTTATGTGTTCTTAGAATATCTCCAACAAATTCATTTTTAAGAATTTTTTTATCTAAATAATATAAGTCATCTAACTTAATATTATAACGATATTTTTTAGAGATGATTTCGGAAACTACTGGCTTGTTATATTCATCAATTTTTTTTTTTTGAGACTTTATGCAGCCACTCAAAATCAAAATAATTATGTTAAATAAAAGTATTCTCATTTATATATTTATTGATTCAACCCATTTCCTACCCCATTGATTTCTTTCTTCTTTGGACCACAAATTAGGAAAAAATATAATTTTTTGAAACCTGGGAGGGAGATATTCCTCCCAATTTGTGCCACCTGTAGCAGCTACTCTTTTATTTTTTATTTTTAAATACTTAGCAGCAGATTTATAGTGTGCTAGTTTCCAATGAATATTAAAGTTGTAATCATATTCTTTTAAAAGATTTACCAATTGAGAGTTTGCTTGATCTTTTTTTGATAAGCTGAGATATTTTTCAAGTAAGTTTTTGCCTTTCATTTTTGTAGAAAGTTTTATTAGTTCTGGGTCATATTTTTTTTCAAATTGTTTAAGTGTGTAAGTTTTTGTTCCAGTTTTCATTTCATTAGCTCCTGATTTCCAATAGATGTTTTTGTATTGTGGATTTTTTAAGGATTTCTTTGTATTAGTAAGAAAACTTAATTGCGTTGAACGCAGCTCCATCATTCTAAATTGTGCACTTTGAAAACCACTGCTAGGAAGTAAAGCCATTCGGAATTTTAGAAATTGATCTTTCTCCATTCCATTGATCATTATTTCAAAAGAATCAATTAAGTTCTTAAAATATCTATTTAATCTAATCATCTTTTCGATGAATAAGTTAACATTTATTTTTTTGTTCCAACCCTTGTCTTCACCTGAAGGAAGCACAAGCCTTCCGTTCTCATTTATTTGCTCTAATTCTAATAGACATAATTTGAAATACAGCTCAGTTATTTGATGATAAATAATAAAAATATTTTCATCAGGAAAATCTGTTTTAGGCTGTTGAATTGAAAGCAAAGTTTCCAAATTAATATAGTTCCAGTAGTTGATATAGTCAGAGATTAAAAGCCCATCTAAATAAGAGTACAAATCTTGACCTGTAGCAGAATATTTAGATGATAAATCAGTAATTTTTTCTAAAATTTTTGTTTTATTCATTTTTACTTGGGTTATTCTAATTAAATATAAAGATAAATTACTTATTGATTTTAATTAAAGTGTTTTCCGCCTTGACCAAATTTATATACACAGATCCAACTAGAACAGGGATTTCTAATTTAATTGGAATGTGCATTTTGTCTGCAGAAACCCACAAAAATGCTCCAAGCGAATGTTTAAACAATCTACCTTTCTCTAAGTAGGGCTCAAGCTTAATCGTCTTTATTTCCCCAAATTTACTTTTAATACTTTCCTCACCATGATTTATTATATATGAATTATATGTTTTACCTTGATAAAGGTATGAAAAGCAAATTGTATCTGTCAATAAAAGATCTTCATGTAAAATTGTTCTAAGTTGATAAAATGTTGATAGTAAATCATTTGGTTGATTTTGGTTAAAAAAGACAAAAGGCTCTTCGTATTTATATTTACCCTCTTTAATTTTCATTTTAGATTTTATTGTTTTTAGTGAATTAATTTCAACTATTGATTGATAATAGTGTTGAACACTGAAAATTAAACTAAAAATATTTGTTGTTTTACCTTTTGCATTAATTATATAGTGTGCGGCATTATTAAGGTTCTCATTTTTATTGTTAATATAAAACTCTGCATGACCTGCAAGTAATTTTTTTCTGGCTTGATTTCTTTTCCCATAATATATTCTGTATTTAAGTAATTCACCAAAGCTAAAAGCATTATTTAAATTTTTATTTGGATCACAAAAACTGTAGCAATCAATTTTTTTAGTAAAAACAGTATCTTTTGGAAAAAAAATAGATTTATTTTGAGAAAAACTTGAAAAAAATCCAAAAAAACAAAAAAAAATGACATATTTTATCATGCTGAAATAAATAGGTGAATAGTGTTATTTTTTTAGAAAAAAGGCATAAAAAGGGGTTTTTTTTCACATTTTTTTACAAAAAATAAGATTTTATTCAAATTTTAAGCAACTATATTAATGATTTTGTTTGGTACAATTATAATTCGTTTAATCTTCTTTCCGCCAAGGTATTTATGTGTATTATCATTCGATACAATTTTATTTTCAATTTCTTTTTTAGATAAATTCTTTAATACATTTAATTTGAATTTGAGTTTCCCATTAAAAGAAACGGGATATGTAAAGTGACTTTCTTGTAAATACTTATCATTATATTTTGGCCATTTTGCTTCTGATATAGAATTTGGATTGCCTAATTTTTCCCATAACTCCTCAGTAATAAATGGAGCATAAGGAGAAAGTAAAATCAAAAAATCACTAATTATTGCCTTTTTATTACACTTTAAATCCATTAATTCATTTATGCAAATCATTAATGCACTTACAACAGTGTTAAAAGAGTATCTATTTAAATCTTGAGTTATTTTTTTTATACACTTATGTATAGATTTGTTTTCTTCTAAAGTTGGATTTGTGTCTACAATATTAAATTGATTATGTTTATCATGTGTTAAGCGCCATACTTTTTTTAAAAAATTATGTACACCATTAATTCCGTTTGTGTCCCATGGTTTGTATTGTTCTAATGGACCCAAAAACATTTCATATAACCTTAAAGTGTCTGCTCCGAATTTTTCAACTAGATCATCTGGAGTTTGAGTGTTGTATTTAGATTTTGACATTTTTTCTACTTCATAGCCACATTTGTATTTTGAGTCTTCATTCAGAATAAATTTAGCATTTTTGTATTCGGAACGCCATGTTTTAAACTTGTCTATATCAAGTATATCATTTTTTACAAAATCGATATTGACATATAGTTTATTAGTTTTGTATTTGTTTTTTAATTCATCTGTAACAAATGTATTTGTTTTGGTAATTCTGTATACAAAATTAGACCTACCTAAAATCATGCCTTGATTAATTAATTTTTTAAATGGTTCTTTAAAATTTATAAATCCACGATCATAAAGAAATTTTGTCCAAAATCTAGAGTAGAGTAAATGGCCCACTGCATGTTCTGCACCTCCAATATAAAGGTCAACTTGCCCCCAGTAATTTGCTTTTTCTTTTGAAACAAATTCTTTTTCATTTTTGGGGTCCATGAACCTTAGAAAATACCATGATGAACCAGCCCAGCCAGGCATAGTATTATATTCCATTTTCTCGCCTTCAAAAATATTCCAATCAGATTTTTTAGCCCTAGCAAGTGGAGGTTCACCATGAGAAGTTGGGAGATATTTATCTATCTTTGGTAATTCTACAGCTTCATGGTTGTTAATTATATAGGGAGCCCCATTTTTATAATATACCGGAAAAGGTTCTCCCCAATATCTTTGGCGACTAAATATAGCATCACGAAGTCTATAATTAATTTTAGCTAAGCCAATTCCCATTTCAACCAATTTACATGTTGATTTATCTATTGCATCACTTGCTCTTAAATCATTTAAAAAATCTGAATTTGCAATAATTGCATCCATATTTTGATACGCACTTTTTGCAATGTCTCTATTTTTAAAAATGTTTTTAATTTTTAATTTGAATTTTTGAGCAAATTCCCAATCTCTTTGATCACCACAAGGAACTGCCATTATAGCACCAGTTCCATATGAGGAAAGAACATAATCTGCAATCCAAATTGGCAATTTTTCTTTATTGAAAGGATGTATAACATAATTGCCTGAAAAAACCCCACTTATAGTTCTTGAATCAGACTGCCTGTCCCTTTCAGATCTTAAAGAAGCTTTTTCACAATAATCCTGAACGGTTTTTTTTGTTGATTCTGTAACAATTTTAGCAACTAATGGGTGTTCAGGAGAGATCACGATAAATGTAGTTCCAAAAATTGTATCTGGTCTTGTAGTAAAAACATCAATTAAATGATTTTTACAAGATGTTTGAAATTGAATTACGACTCCCTTTGATTTACCAATCCAGTTTTTTTGTGTTTCTTTTATTGCATCACTCCAATCTATTTCATCTAGATCATTTAAAAGACGCTCTGCATACGCTGTTATACGTAAAGACCATTGCTGCATTTTTTTTTGTTTAACTGGAAAATTGCCTCTTTCTGAAAATCCATCTTTTACTTCATCATTTGCTAAAACTGTACCTAAGCCTTCACACCAATTTACTAATGTTTCAGAAAGGAATGCTAAACGATATTTAAGAACTATAGATTGTTGTTTTGCATGAGTCCAGGAAAGCCATTGTTTTTTTGTGAAAATTGGAGTGTCTGTATCACACGGTGACTTAACATCAATATTACCATTTCTTTCAAACTCTGCAATTAGTTCTGAAATAGGCAAAGCTTTATCATCAATATTGCAATAATATGATTGATATAATTGTTTAAAAATCCACTGTGTCCATTTGTAGTACTTTGGGTCTGATGTTTGAATTTCTCTTGACCAATCAAATGAAAAACCGATCTTATTTAGTTGATTTCTGTATCTTTTAATATTTTGTTTTGTGGTTAGTTCTGGATGCTGTCCAGTTTCAATAGCATATTGTTCTGCAGGTAAACCGAATGAATCATAACCCATAGGGTGAAGAACATTATATCCATTTAACTTTTTATATCTTGCATAAATATCTGAAGCAATGTACCCCAACGGGTGACCTACATGTAAACCTGACCCAGATGGATAGGGGAACATGTCCAAAACATAATATTTTTTTTTATTTATATTTTCTTTACTTAAATGAGTTTTTTGTTCATCCCATTTTTTACTCCATTTTTTTTCTATTTTATTAAAGTTATAATCCATCTTTATAGTAAGTATAATTATTTAAATGTATAAATTATATACAACATTAAATAAAATGATTATTTAATTTTATATTTAAAGATGGCATTAAAAACAGAGAATTTTTTTAAAAGTCAACTAAGGGTTTCTAAAATATCTATTTTTTTAGCAACAACTTTCTCATTTTTATTAATGTTTATTATAGGATTAGTCATAATTAATTCCCACGCACTACAGACCAATCTCAAAGAAAATGTTGTAATGAATGTGGTTCTTGTAAATTCGTTAAAAGAAAAGGAAACGCAACAGCTAATAAAGTCTCTAAGTATTATGTCACATATAAAATCTGTAAAGTTTATTTCCAAGGAAGTTGCAGCAGAAGAACTTAAAAGTCAACTAGGCGAAAACTTTTTAGAATTGCTTGATGCAAATCCACTTTCAGATATTATAGAAATTAAATATGTTGCAGAATTTGTTAGTGCATCAAGTTTGTTAAATGAAAGAGATAATTTAAATAAATATTATCAAATAGATGAGGTTTTTTATGATCGAAATTTGTTATCACTGATTGATACCAGTTTTAATAAATTAGCTACTTTTATTTTATTGTTTTCCTGCTTGATTATTTTTATATCCTTTAATCTAATTCATAGTAATATCAGACTCACTATTTATTCAAAAAGATTTTTGTTAAAAACTATGCAGCTAGTAGGTGCCACGAAGAGTTTTATACAGAAACCCTTTTTGACCTCAAACTTATTATCTTCACTATTTGCTTCAACTTTTGGTGTTTTTTTGTTGTCAGCTATATATTTTGTGGCTAAGGATCGACTGCCATCAATACAACAATTCATGTCTTTTAATGAAATATTATATTTACTTATAGTTGTATCTTTAGTTAATATTTTAATATCTTTTCTTTGTACATGGTTTTGTGTTAGAAACTATTTAAATTTGAGTACAGAAGATTTATATAAATAATGATTATGTCAGATCAAAAAAAATTTCTTTTCAATAAAAAAAATTATATTTTATTAATTATAAGTTTGTTATTTATTTCCATTGGTTTTGCATTAATGATAGGTGGCGGGGGAGTGACTAATTCAGATTTTAATCCGGAAATATTCTCACCTCGACGAATTATCTATGCACCAATTGTAATTATTATGGGATATATTTTGATTGGCATTTCAATTTTTTACAATGATTGAAGAGCTTAAGTATTTTCTGTTGGGACTTATTCAGGGGCTAGCAGAATTTTTTCCTATTAGTAGTAGTGGACACATTGTCCTTTTTTCAAATTTAATAGATCTTTCAAGTAATCACCCTTTATTATTATCAATTGTAGTTCATTTTGCAACAACTTTAAGTACAATTATTGTCTATAAAAAAAGAATTTTTAATACTCTAAAGGGTGTTATGTGTCAAAGCCATGAGTCTGTATCATTTGTTACTAAAATCATTGTTTCATCCTTACCAATTGTAATTGTGGGTATTTTATTTAGGGAAAAAATAGAGTTTGTATTTAATCACTCTACTCAATTAGTAGCTCTTATGTTAACTCTTACAGGATTAATGTTAGTTTTTAATCATAAACAAACAACACCCAAAAAGCATATAAACTATATGGATGCATTGTTAATGGGGGTTGCACAAAGTATTGCAATTTTACCAGGAATTTCAAGATCAGGAGCGACAATATCAATGGCACTATTATGTAAAATTGACAGAAAAAAAGCAGCAGAATTTTCTTTTTTAATGGTTTTATTACCCATTATTGGGATCACTATTATTGAATTAATTATTTTACTTTCATCTTCTATTAACTTAAAATCAAGCGAAATATATGGACTTATAATTGCCTTTTTTTCTGCATTAATCTCAGGATTATTTGCGTGTAGATACATGATAAGATTAGTTCAAAATAATAATTTAAAGTACTTTGGTTATTATTGCATTTTAGTTGGATTTTTTTTCATTCTGTTATATTAAGTTTTGATTAGCAAACATAAACCATCAGGCATATATTTGATAAACAAGCCTATTTCTTGGTCCTCTTTTGATGTTGTTAAAAAAATAAGGTCTTTTCTAAGAAAAAAATATAATATAAAAAAAATAAAAGTCGGACATTGTGGTACATTAGACCCATTAGCTTCAGGTTTATTAATAGTATTTGTTGGAGACAAAACTAAAATTATAAGCCAGTATCAAAATTTAGATAAAGAATATATTGGAACTATAAAATTAGGGTCTGTCACAGATAGTTTTGATCGAGAAACAAAAGAGAAAAATCACAAGCCCTACTCTAATTTATCAATTGGTTCTATTAAGGAAGTTATAGAATCATTTCTTGGGCAACAAGACCAAATGCCACCAATTTTCTCTGCTGTTAAAATAAATGGTGAAAGATTGTATAAGCATGCTAGAAATGGTAATTATAATATTCATCTGGAACCTAGAATTATAAAAATCCATAAAATTAGTATTCTATCAATTGATTTGCCTTTTTTGCAAATTTTAATTCGATGTAGTAAGGGAACATACATAAGGTCTTTGGCACATGATATTGGCAAAAAACTAGGTTGTGGTGCCTACTTGTTTAATTTGAAGAGATCTAAGATTGGACAACATAATTTGGTAGATGCATGTACTTTGGAAGAATTTATTAATAATTATAGTTAGGAGATAATTTTACTTTAATTTCTCACATATTATAATTTTGTATATTTGCCTTTATTTTCATCTACCTTTAAACACCATGAAGCTTAAATTATCTCATTTTGATTTTAAATTACCTGAAGAATTACTTAGAACTGATCCATTAGAAAATAGAGATGAATCTAGAATGATGGTTGTTCATAGAAATACTGGCGAAATTGAACATAGAAAATTTAAAGATATTTTAGAATATTTTACGGAAGATGATGTTATGGTTTTAAATAACACAAAAGTAATACCTGCTAGATTATATGGCAATAAGGAAAAAACAGGTGCTAAGATCGAAGTTTTTTTAATGAGAGAGCTTAACAAAGAAAGTAGATTATGGGATGTGTTAGTTGATCCAGCTAGAAAAATTAGAATTGGCAACAAATTATATTTTGGTGAAAATGATGAGTTAATCGCAGAAGTTATTGACAACACAACTTCAAGAGGAAGAACGTTGCGGTTTTTACATGATGCACCTTATGATGAATTCAAAAAGACTATTGAAAAGTTAGGACAAACACCACTTCCAAAATATATTAAGCGTGAACCAAATATCGAAGATGAAGAAAAATACCAAACAGTTTACGCAAAGCATAAAGGTGCTGTTGCTGCACCAACGGCTGGATTACATTTTAGTAAAATTGTATTAAAAAGATTAGAAATACTAGGTGTTAGTTTACCAGAAATCACCCTCCACATAGGACTAGGAACTTTTCGTCCTGTAGAAGTAGAAGATTTGTCTAAGCATAAAATGGATTCAGAAGAAATTTTTATAAATGATAGTGTAACTTCAGTTGTTAATCAAGCAATCAATAATAAAAAAAGAATTTGTGCTATAGGAACAACCACTATGCGCGCATTAGAAACACCAGTTTCATCATATAAAACATTAAAGCCGTTCCAGGGTTGGACAAATAAATTTATTTTCCCACCACATGAATTTCAAATTGCAAATTCTTTACTTACAAATTTTCATTCTCCTAAATCTACAGTTTTAATGATGGTAAGTGCTTTTGGTGGACATGATTTGATTATGAAGGCCTACAAAGAAGCTATTAAAGAAAAATATAATTTTTTAAGCTATGGCGATTGTATGTTGATAATTTAATGGCAACTCACATTTTAATATTAGCTGCAGGTGAAGGTTCCAGACTGAGAAATGATACGCCAAAACAATTTTTAGAAATTTCCGGCTTACCAATGGTTTTCCATAGCGTAAAAATGTTTAGACAAATAATTCCCGATTCAATAATACATATTGCATTACCCAAACATTATACTTCTAAGTGGTCGGATCTTTGTCATAAGCATAAATTTAAAGTCTCTCATAATTTTTATAATGGTGGTAATAGTAGAATTGAAACTGTATTTATTGGTTTAAATAAAATAAACAAAGGTGAAAATATTTTTACTAGCTCAACCATTGGAATACATGACGCTGCTCGTCCTTTTATAAAAGGAGGATTAATAAGGAAATTATTGAGTTCAGCTAAAAAATATGGTAGCGCAGTTCCATACGTAACCCCTAATAGTGCTTTATTTCAATTTCCAAAAAATGATAAAAAATCTTGCAGTATAACTAATCGAAATGATTATGCATTGATACAAACCCCCCAATTCTTTAATTTTAATCAACTTTTCTATAGCTACAGTAAAGTTTTTTCTAAATTTAAAACTAATGATTTGTCATCAATCTTTTTAGATGATTCATCTGTATATAATTATTTCAAAATTCATCCAAAGTTGCAATTTATAAAAGGTGATTATTCAAATCTAAAAATAACTACGGATGCAGATTATTTTATTGCAGATAAGTTATATGAATATACCAAGAAAACAAAATGAATGAAATTAAGTTAGATATTCGAGAAATTTCACTAGGACAGCTAAAAGATTTTTTTATTGAAAAATCTCACAAATCTTTTCGAGCAGCACAGGTTTGGGAATGGATATGGAAACATAGAGTGCTTAATTTTGACAAAATGACAAATTTATCATTAAAACACATACAGTGTTTAAAGAAGCATTATACCATCAAAAAAATCAATATACTAGAATTTCATATTAGCAGTGATGGAACCGTGAAATTTTTATTCGAACTGGAATCTAAGAAGGTTGTTGAGGGTGTTTTAATTCCTCAAAGAAATAGACTTACTGCTTGCATTTCTTCTCAAGCTGGATGTAGCTTAGCATGCACTTTTTGTGCTACAGGTCAAATTAAATTACATAGAAATTTAAATCCTGGTGAAATATATGATCAAGTCTTTTTTATCAACCAGTATGCAGTAAAACACTTTAAAAAACCTTTAACTAATATTGTCTATATGGGAATGGGAGAACCTTTCTTGAATTATAAAAATGTTTTAAAAAGTATTCATTACATTACGTCAAGTTTTGGTATGGCAATGTCCTATAAGAGAATCACTGTATCTACAGTGGGTATAACTAAAATAATTAAGAAAATTGCTGATGAGGGTGTAAAATTTAATTTAGCTATTTCTTTACATTCTGCAAGTAATACTTTACGTTCTAAATTAATGGATATAAACAAAACAAATGATTTAGATAGCTTGTTAAATTCATTAATTTATTTTTACGATAAAACTAGAATTAAGCCCACTTATGAATATGTTTTATTAAGTGGAGTTAACGATTCAGAACAAGATGCAAAACTTCTAGTTAAATTTTGCAAAAAAAATCCATGTAAAGTAAATTTAATTGAGTATAACAAAGTTGCTAATTCAATTTATGAGAAATCTACTAATTTGGCTACCATTAAGTTCATCAAATTACTAGAAAAAAATAATATTTTAGTGAAATTTAGACGAAGTCGTGGTGCAGATGTAAATGCTGCATGCGGCCAGTTAGCAAATAAAATAAATTAGTTTTGAATTTTTTAAAATACATAGAAACAGAATTATCAATATTTGATACCAGATTCAAAAGTAATTTGTCAACTAAGGCTAATTTATTACATAAGATCACATCATATTTAAGTCAAAAAAGTGGTAAAAAAATCAGACCTATTTGTACAATTTTAGCTGCAGGATTATGTGGGGAAATTCATGAAAAAACATATCGTGGAGCAGTTTTAATTGAACTTTTACACACAGCAACATTAATTCATGATGATGTTGTTGATGAGGCATACCTACGTAGGAACCAAATTTCTATAAATGCTATGTGGAAAAATAAAGTAGCAGTTTTAACTGGGGATTATTTTTTAGCCAAGGGTCTTAAACTTGCTGTATCATCAAAAGATTTTGATTTGCTATATTTAATGTCTGATGTAGTTCAAAAAATAGTTGAGGGTGAATTAATCCAAATAGAAAAAACTAAAAAGTTAAATTTGATAGTTGATGATTATTTCAAAATAATTGAATTAAAAACAGGAGCCTTATTTCAAAGTGCTTTTGAAGCAGGTGCACTTTCAGTTGGTGCTAATGATCATCAATTTAAAATAATGTCTCAATTAGGCATAAAAATTGGCTTAATGTTTCAAATAAAAGATGATATATTAGATTATCCTATAAATTCAAAAAAAACTGGTAAAATAAAAGGTAATGATATTAAAGAAGGAAAAATTAACTTACCTCTTTTAAAATCAATAACTAAAATGAATTTTAATCAAAAACAAAATGTTTATAGAATCTTAAGAAAAAAATCTAATAATTCTGATGAAATAAAATATATTCAAGATTTAGTTTTTCAATATGATGGTATTCAACATGCAGAAAGTTTACTTAAATCCTATTATGATGAAATAATGCTTCTATTAGTTTCATTTAAAAAAAATACCTATAAAGATGCCCTACTTTCTTTATTAAATTATTTAATTGTCCGTTCAAAATGAAAATTTCTCAAAAAACTATAGATGAAATATTTGGTGCAGCAATTATAGAAGAAGTTATTTCAGACTTTGTTGATTTAAAAAAAAGAGGAGCCAATTATAAAGGGTTGAGCCCTTTTAATGAAGAAAAAACTCCATCTTTTGTTGTTTCACCTAGTAAAGAAATATGGAAAGACTTTAGCTCAGGAAAAGGAGGAAATTTAATTTCTTTTTTAATGGAACACGAGCAGTTTTCATATCCGGAATCTTTATTATACTTAGCAAAAAAATATAACATAACTGTAGAATATATTGATATTAATCCCGATGAAAAGAAAAAAGATAATCATCGTGAATCAACACTAATTGTAATGAATTATGTTAAGCAAATCTTTGCTGATGATTTATTTGGCTCAAATAGTAAAGCGTTGGATTATTTAAATAATCGAGGAATAAATAATGAGATAGTCAAACTATTTGAGCTAGGTTTTTGTCCTAAAAAACAACTAAAGTTAGTTGATCAGATAAAGTCTGCTGGCTACAATGAAAAATATTTACATGATACCAGAATTGTAAATAAAAATGGGACTAATCGGTTTTTAGATCGACTTATTTTTCCAATTCACAGTATTTCTGGTCAAGTTGTTGGTTTTGGCGCTCGTGTTTTATCTGATGTATTAAAATCTCCGAAATACTTAAACTCAGATACTTCTGAAATCTACCAAAAGAGTAAGGTTTTGTATGGATTAAATTTTTCTAAGAAATATATTAAGAAAGAAGATGTTTGCTATTTAGTTGAGGGATACACTGATGTGATTGCCATGTTTCAAGCAAATATTAAAAATGTTGTTGCTACGTGTGGTACTGCTTTAACCAAAGAGCAAGTTAGATTAGTTAAAAGATTTACTAATAATATAGTTATCATTTTTGATTCAGATTCAGCTGGTGTTAGTGCATCATTAAAAGCCATTGATTTATTCTTAGAACAAGACATAAATCCGGAAGTAATACAATTGCCAACCGGCGAGGATCCAGCTTCATTTTGCGGTCAAAAATCTACAGAGACAATTAAACAATTCTTTTTAGAACATAAAACTAATTTCATCGAATTTAAGTGTAGTTTAAACGTATCTGATGCATCTTCCGATTTAATAAAACATGTAAAAAATATTATATATTCAATATCATTAATTCATGATAATATTATGCAAGCTATTTATATTAAGAAAGCTGCCAAAAAATTTAGTTTACAGGAAGAAGATATTAGAAAAGAATTAAATAGATTAGCTAAAAAAACAACTCTCACATCATCTAGAAATTTAAATGATAACACCAATAAACAAATTGATTTTAAAAAATTGAAAAAAAATAACTTGGAGGAATTTCGGTTAATTAGGTTATTTATTAATTATGGATCTTCAAATATTGTGTTACCTGATGGCACTTTTCAAACTATATCTCGATTTATTATTAATGAGTTAGATTCGGATAATATTGGCTTTACTACACCTATTTTTGACACACTGTATCAAGAGATTAAAAAAAATATCACAATAATTGAATCGCAAAATAATGACTTTTTTTTATCTCATTCAAATTTAATTATAGTTGAATTAGCATCCTATATTATAGCAGATCAACCTTTTTTAGGAAATTGGTCTAGGAAAGATATTGTAGTAAGAGAAGAAAAGGACTTACTTTCTCAAGTAGCAAAAGAATCAATTTTACGATTTAAGTTAAAAAGAGTACAAAGTATGCGAAAGAATGCATTAGAGAAATTAAAAAACCCCAATGCATCGGTTGATAATGACTTGACTACTTTCACTCAATTAAATCAATTAGAGAAAAAAATACAAAAGGAATTAGGTAGAATTTGTTGATTTTAATTTATCTAATATTTCACAAAACTCTTTTGGTTTAAGTTGTTGATTTTGATCACTTAAAGCAATTTCTGGCTTTTTATGAACTTCAATCATAAAGCCTATAACCTCATAAGACAATGCTTTAACACATACATCATAAATTAATTCTGTGTTGCCTGAAATATGGCTTGGGTCACATATGAGGGGGATTTTCGGAAATATTTTTTTAAATTTTCTCACTATATCCCAGCGTGGAAGATTTCTATACGGAGAAGGTGACTCTGAAAAAAAACCTCTGTTAATAACTTTAATGTTTTTTATTTTAGATTTTTTAAATCTTTCAATTGCACCTATCCATAATTCCAAATTAGGAAAAATTGGGTTCTTAATCCATATTTCTAAATCAGATCCTCTTGTTGCTTCACAAATCTCTTGAACCGAGAAAGGATTACAAGTTGTTCTAGCCCCGATCCATAGTATTCCTATTTCATGCTTAAGTGCAAGTTCAACATGTTGTGCAGTGCCTACTTCAATGGCAAATGGTTTTTTGTATTTAATTTGTGCTTCTTGAATCCATGAAAGGCCCTCCTCTCCAATACCTTGAAAATTATTTGGAGAGGTTCTCGCTTTCCAAATCCCAGCTCTGAAAATATCCACATCTTTATTAATACTATCTATTGTATCAAAAAATATTTTTTTTGTTTCAATTGCACAAGGGCCCGCAATAATAATATGTTTGTTATTTTTTCCCATTTAAAATAATTATAAACTCTCCCTTTAATTTTAATTCTGAAAATAATTTTAATAAGTTCTCCAATGATCCTCTATATGTATTTTCGTGTAATTTAGTCAACTCTTTCACGATGACAGCCTCCCTTTGAGGGTCTATTTCTGCAAATTCTCGAATTGTTTTAATAATTCTATGTTTTGATTCATAGATAATTGAAGAGCAATTTTTTTGTAAAATTTCTGTAATTGTTTTTTTTCTACCCTTTTTAATTGGTATAAAACCATTGAAATAAAACTTTTCACTTGGGAATCCTGATTGAATTAACGCAGGTATACATGCAGTTGGTCCAGGTAGACAAATAACATTTATTTGTTTTTTTATACACTCACGAATTATTAAAAAGCCTGGGTCTGATATACCAGGAGTTCCAGCATCACTTACAAGACAACAATTAATTCCTTTATAAATCTTTTCAATTACATTATTTAGTATTTTGTGTTCATTGTATTTATGATAACTAATCATCTTGGTTTTAATGCCATAATGTGAAAGTAATTTTTTTGTAGTTCTTGTATCTTCTGCTAACACCAGATCTGATTGTTTTAGTAAACGTACACTTCTGTATGTTATATCTTCTAAGTTTCCAATAGGAGTTGGAATTATATGTAGAACTCTTTCCATACTAATTGTTAATTTACTAATTTAGGGAATATAATTTATAAGTTTTTATGAAGGGAATTGAAGTTATTACTGGTTGCATGTTCTCAGGTAAAACTACTGCACTTTTTTCTAGATTAAAATCAAGTAGAGACACCCCCCTCTTAGTAAAACCACTTATTGACGATAGAGAAAGTGGTAATATTATCTCTACTCATAGTGGAATTAAGCTTAAAGCTATCAGAGTTAATCATTTATCAGATATTTTTAATTTAATATCAAAAAATACAATTTTAGGAATAGATGAAGCACAATTTTTTCCAAATACAATTATTCGTGATTTAAAGTTGCTCAAAAATATAAATGTAAAAGTTATTATAGCAGGTCTTGATAAAGATTATTTAAACAACAACTTTGAGATTATGAATCAGATCATTAGTTTATCTGATCATGTGACTAGACTGTATGCCGAATGTAAATGTGGCCATAAAGCTAATTTTTCTTATAGAAAAAATCAATTGTTTACAGATCAAGTTTTAATTGGAGATAAAGATGTATATGAAGCCTTATGTGAAAATTGTTTTATGCAAAAACAAAAAAACAAATCATGAAAGATCAATTATATTCAACTAAGCTATCAATTAACTCTTCATCATTAGAGAAAAACCTTAATTATTTTAAATCTAATAATAAAGGTACTAAGATTATTGCTATGGTTAAGGCAAATGCTTATGGCCATGGAGATATTCAAATTACTAAAAAATTAGAATATTTTGGAGTAGAATATTTTGGAGTAGCAGATTTTGAAGAAGGAATTAGGTTAAGAAAAAATCAAATAAGTAGCCGAATTATGGTTATGAATCCCTCTGTGAATTCTTTAAGTGCAATAATTAGATATAATTTAGAACCTGTAATATATAATATAGAATTATTTAATTCACTTATTCAATGCTCTAAGGCTTTAAAAAGTAAAAATAAAATTTATTTTCATGTTAAAATTAATACTGGGATGAATAGGTGGGGATTTGATATTATAGAATTACCAACTTTAATTAAAAATATAAAAAACAACCCGCAACTGATTCTAACTTCTTTATATTCTCATTTATCTTCTTCAGAAACTCAAGCCAATGATTCTTTTACTTTGAGTCAAATAAAAAAAATAATTAATTGTCAACAAATTTTTTTAGATTACTTAGGAGATCTTTACCCTACTCACATTCTAAATTCAAGTGGCACATTAAGGCAGTTTAAAAGTAATAATAATTTCAATTTATGTAGAATTGGCATGCTTTTATATGGCGGTATTAATCATCCAGAAATATCACCAATTTCAGAATTAAGCTCTACTATTTTACAAATTAGGCAAATTCAAAAAAATGAATCAGTTGGATATTACAGAAACTTTATTGCTAAAAAGAAAATGAAAATAGCTTTGATCCCTTTTGGTTATGCCGATGGACTTCAAAGAAGTTGGGGTAATGGAGTATTAAAATTTTATTACAATGGACATTTTTTGCCGACTGTTGGACATATTTCCATGGATAGTTGTATAGTAGATGTATCTTGCATAGAAAATATTTCCATTGGTGATGAAATTTACTTTTTTTGTAATAAAAGACCTGTGTGGGATTTGGCAAGAGAACTCAATACAATTTCTTATGAAATTTTATCTACTTTATCTCAAAGAATAAAAAGAATTATTTATTGATTTTTGGCTGGTATAATATAAAGCTAAAAAGACAGAAAAAAATCAATGTATTATGATTAAAAAAGTAATTGTCAAATAACATGATAAATAAGAAAAAAAATGGAAAGATGATTTGCAAATTGTTTTTTTTGTTGTTTTCAAAATAAATTTTGATCTGCTTGATAAAAATGCATAACATTAAAATCAGTCCAATTAGTCCTAGTTCTACCAAAATAAAAAGAAAATTATTATGAGGATGTTTCAGTTTTTCCTTGTGCACAAAATATGAATTATATACTTGTTCAAATTTATTTACGCCGTGTCCAGCAATCGGTTTTTTTAAAATTAATTCTAATGAATTTTTCATAAAAAGATACCTTTTACCTATACTTGTCTCGTATTCAGGTTTTTTATTTTTAATATCATTAAGCCAATGAGGGTCATTTAAAATTTTTTCAGTAAAACCTTCAATGTCAACAGAGTCTGTTTTACTTGCCATATATTTTGCATTTAAATATATCTTTTCATTCATTTCAGGGGGGTTATAAAGCCATCTAAGACTTTTTATTGTTTCAGATGCTCTATTTTGAAACGGTGTATATGAAAAACATGAAATTATTATTGTTAAAGTAAAAATAGTAAATACTATGACTTTACTTAAATTAGGCTTAAACCACAATAATATTATAGGGAGAAAAACAATACTAGCTAAAATACCAACTCTCCCATAAGAATTAAGTAATGTGACAAAAGATACAATACATAGACTCCAAAATATAATTGATTTTGTTCTAAATAGTTGGGTAGACAGAATTAATATTAAACTAAAGCATAGAAATATTGAATAATCAAAGTGATCTAAAAATCCATGCAGAAAAAATTCTTGAGCATAATGTCCCTTTTTAATAAATGAGTTATTAGGAGTGAGTAAAGTTGCGGTTGATAAAAATATATTAATAATAATACCTAATACAAATGCTTTTTTTGACTTATTAATATCTTTACTTTTTATTTCCATAGAAAAAAGAATTGGGAGAAGTAATAGATAAAGTTGTTTTTCTACAGTCTTATTCCACAAATTGGAGTTGCTAAAAAAATTATTTATTAGAAAGTATATTAAAAAAAATATAACATATATTGAAATATGGTTATTTAAAATTTTTTTGATTTTATAATCACTACTCATTATCCATGACACAAAAAATAAAAGGCATATAATAGTCGATATGCTTGTAGAAATTGTCACAAAAAACCCTAATAAAATTAAAAGAATGGAGTTGATTTTTGGATAGTTAATTTTTCGAATTGACCACGACATATTTTATGTGCAAGTTATGGTGCTAAGATATTAGCATATTCATCCGCATTACTTAGTATCATTAATGCTTTATCAACATATGGGTCACCTTCAAGTTGATACTCTATTCGTCCGGCTTCATAAAAATAACGAGTTATTAAATGTTCTGATAATTGTTTGCTAATTTCTGATTTATATTTTTGAATATCTTTTTTTTTGTTAATTTGAATTTGTTCTTTCAATGTCTCCAATTCTATTTGGATACCTTCTAAATTAAAATCAATGTCACTTAACTCATTGATTTCTTGTTCAATATTTTCAATGATAAATTCATTATTTGCAGTAAAATTAAATCCAACCTCTTCTAAATAATTAGTAAATTGATTATAAATGGAATCAGGTAAATTAAACTCATTTACTTGATTTTCAGTTAAGTTATAGTTTACATTATTTCCAAATTTAAAAATATAATTATCTCTTAATAATGGCCAAAGTATTTCTGGAAATTCATTTCTTTTTACTTTAATGTCAGGATCGATTCCACCTCCATCATAGACTTCTCTACCATTTTTAGTGAAAAATTTGTTCCTTAGACTATCAGTTTGATTTGATGTGTCTATATCAAGATAACTATTATAATTTTGTGTTTTAATTAAATCTTGAATACATCTACCTGAAGGGGTATAGTATTTAGCTACTGTAACTTTTAGCCTTGAGTTGTAACTTAAATTTCTACTTTGTTGTACTAATCCCTTGCCAAATGTTTTGTTACCAATGATTACACCTCTGTCTAAATCTTGAATTGCTCCAGCAACAATTTCCGAAGCAGATGCAGATGATTCATTAACTAAAATGACTATAGGTATTTCAGGGTATTTAGGTTCCTGCTTAGTTGTATAGGTCTTTTCCCATTCTACATTTTTCCCACTTGTAGTTACAACTGTTTCGTTTTTATTTATAAATAAGTTTGACATTCTTATAGATTCATTTAATAAACCACCAGGATTAGACCTTAAATCTATAATTAAACCTTTTAAATTCTGCTTTTTAATTAGTTTATTGATTGCTTCCTCAACTTCTTTGGAGCAATTTTTTGTAAATCTTTTTAGCTTGACATACCCAATGTCGTCTCTCAAAATTCCAGAATAAGGTACACTTGGAACTTGTATTTTTTCTCGAATTATATTTATGTTTTTAGTTAAATTTTCCTTGCGAAGAACCTTAACACTTACTGAAGTACCTGGAGTGCCTTTTAAAAGATTGCTCACATCTTGAACACTAGCGTCATTTATTTCTTCTCCCTCTATTTCTATTAAAACATCTCCCATTTTTAGACCAGCTTTGTCTGCTGGAAAGTTTTTGTAAGGTTCATAAATAACAACATTTTTGTCAATTTTTCTAATTGTAGAGCCAATACCACCATATTCACCAGTTGTTTGAAATCTAAAGTCTTCAACTTCAGATTCAGGAATGTATTTTGTGTAAGGATCTAATCTTTTTAGCATTGTATCAATTGTGCTGTGCATCAATTCACCTGGGTCTACAGGGTCTACATAGTATGAGTTTATTTCACGATAAATATTATTAAAAATTTCAAGATTTTTGCTTATTTCAAAATAGTTTGTGACAAAGCTTGTCAACAAAAAAATAGAAATTGATAAAATTAAGTACTTTTTAAGTTTTTTCATGGTTGTTAAGTTTATGGTACGGGATCATATCCAGACCCGCCAAAGGGGTTACACTTTATTACTCTTTTAAATGTTAGATATATTGCATGAAAAGTATTGTGTTTTTTAAATGCTTGAATGCTATATGATGAGCACGTTGGGTAGAAACGACAATTTTTGCCTAAAATAGGAGATATTATATACTTATATGCTTTTATAATTAAAATAAATAAGCTATTGATAGTTTTCATTTAGTTTTTTTTTCAAGACAGTAAATAAAGGTAGTAATTCTTTACTTAATTTATTAAAATCTATCAAATATGTTGAATTATATATAATAATAATATTTAATGATTTTTGATTTGAATAAAAATCTTTATTTATAAAAAATATTTCCCTTAAAATTCGTTTGATATAGTTTCTATGAACGGCTTTTTTTATTTTTTTTTTAGGGACTGAAATAATGGGTTTTTTAATTTCATTTTCATTTTTAATTATTTCATAAATAACAATTAGTGATTTTGTAAAAAGTCTATCTCCATTATTATAAAGTTGATTTATTCTCTTTTGAGAGAGAGTAGAATCACTGTTTAGCATGTAAATTATTTTAAATTATTTAGGTATGCATCCATTGCCATAATCATAGAGGGATAATTTTCTGTAGGTGCGTTTATTGCAATTGAAAATCCGGCTTTTACGGCAGCTTTATTTGTGGATTTACCAAATGTTGCAATTTTAGTATCACCTTGTTTATAATTAGGAAAGTTTTCTAAAATCGCATCAATATCTCTTGGGCTATAGGATATTAAAAAATCAAAAGATGATAATTTTAATTTTGATAAATCTTTGGAAACTGTTTTAAAAAACGCACATCTTCTATATTTAATTTCACTTTTATCCAGCTTGGTTATAAATTCTTCTTTTACAAAGTTAGATGAAACAAATAAAAAGTTTTCTTGTTCATGTTTAGTGCATAATTCAACTAATTCATCAAAACTATTATTTGCTGAGTAGATTTTTCTTTTTCTATAAGCAATATATTTCTGAAGATAATATGATACTGCTTCAGAAATGCAAAAATATTTCATGGAATTGGGCACATTTATTCTCATTTCATCGCATATTCGAAAATAATGATTTACAGCATTTCTGCTTGTTAAAATAATACTTGTGTAAGATGGAATATGTAGTTTTTGTAGTCTAATATTTTTTACAGTTTCTCCCTCAATTGACAAAAAAGGTGAGAAATGGATATTAAGGTCATGCTTTTTGGCTAGATCAAAGTAAGGAGAGTTTAAGTTAGATGGATTTGGTTGCGCAATAAGGACTTTTGTTTTCTTTTTCTTTTTCACCTATCTTAAGTTTTAGTGTATTTAATATATCATATTAGAATTAACCAATTTTAAAACTAAAAAGTATGGAAATAATTCTAGACCACAAAGGTACAAAATATTATAAAATATTAATCTATTACTCATTAGATTTAATCTCTTAATAAAAATGAATTTTGAAATAAAGTATATAAAACAGTAGCAATAAAAAATGTAAGTTCCTAAATCATTAATTAATTGCCCTTCTTTAACATATGATGAAATAAAAATTAAGGGGAAAAAAAGTAAGCTTAACGCAAATAGAACACTTGAGTAGTTGTAGAAGTATTTTTTACCATAATCTTTTAATTCAAATGTATATGTAATAAAATATATGCAGCTAATTTTTAATGCAAATAATAATGATAACAGTATCATAATCTTTATAAAGATAAAAACAGACATCTTCCCATAAAGACCATAAAACCAAAAAGATAAAATAGTTGATTTAATTATCAATGTATTGGTAAAGCTAAAAAATTTGTAAATCAGCTTATCACTTCTGTGATAAATTAACGAGTATTTATGATTAAATAAGAATTGAGCAAGCAAAATGATTCTTGTTCTATCTCTGTATGCAATAATAGCGAAAAAAATAACAGAAAATATCATTTGAAATGTGTAAAAATCTGTTAAGTAAAAATTCATAAATAATTTTCTATTCTAAATAATTCTATAAATCTAAATTATTATTTTTGTTTCTGACATTAATATATAATTTTATGGCCACTCAAGATCATTTTGTTTCACCGGATTATTATCTTTTAGATGAATTGTTATCAGAAGAACACCTTTTGATCAGAAAAACTATTAGAGATTTTGTTAAGAAAGAAATTTCTCCAATTATTGAAGAAGTTTGTCAATCTTGTACTTTCCCTAAGAGTATTTTACCTAAATTAGGACAGTTAGGTTGTTTCGGTTCATTTATTCCTAGTAAATTTGGTGGCGCAGAATTAGATCAAATTTCTTACGGATTAATTATGCAAGAACTTGAACGTGGTGACTCTGGCATTAGATCAACAGCATCAGTTCAATCTTCTTTAGTCATGTATCCTATTTATCAATATGGATCAGATTTTCATAGAGAAAAGTATTTGAAAAAACTTGCTTCCGGAGAATTAATAGGATGCTTTGGTTTAACTGAACCAAATCACGGTTCCAATCCAGCCGGCATGGAAAGTAACTTTATTGACAAAGGTGAGTATTTTTTATTAAATGGAGCTAAATTATGGATATCAAATTCTCCCTTTGCCGACCTTGCTATTGTTTGGGCTAAAAATGAGGCTGGTAGAATTCAGGGACTAATTGTTGAAACAGAATTGGAAGGTGTGTCAGCCCCAGAAACACACAATAAATGGTCTTTGAGAGGTTCTGTCACTGGAGAATTAATTTTTGAAAATGTAAAAGTGCCTAAGGAAAATTTGTTACCAGGTAAGGATGGTCTTGGTGCACCATTGGGATGTCTAGATAGTGCTAGATATGGAATTGCATGGGGTGCAATCGGCGCTGCCATGGATTGCTATGATACAGCTCTTCGCTATTCTTTAGAACGCAATCAATTTGGTCGACCTATTGGATCATTTCAGCTCCAACAAAAAAAATTAGCAGAAATGATTACAGAAATTACAAAAGCTCAATTTTTAACTTGGAGGTTGGGTGTTTTGAAAAACCAAAATAAAGCTACATCAGCTCAAATTTCAATGGCTAAAAGAAACAATGTTGATATGGCGTTAAGTATTGCTCGAAATGCTAGGCAGATTTTAGGTGGCATGGGTATAACAGGTGAGTACCCTATAATGCGACACATGATGAACTTGGAATCAGTAGTAACATATGAGGGCACACATGATATACATCTTCTTATTACAGGTCTCGATATTACAGGCTTAAATGCGTTTAAGTAATTGTACTGTAAACAGGATATTGAAAATAAAAATTAGCTTTATCTATTAACCTTCGCAGCTTTCACAATCTTTTTTTTGTTTAAATTTCTGTGCAGCATTCATGCTATGTTGATAATACAAAGATTTTAAACCCAATTTCCAGGCAGTAATATAAATTTTATTTATTTCTTTGGCAGTCATGTCAGGATGAATCATAATATTTACAGATTGTCCTTGATCAATATAATTCTGCCTATTAGCTGCTTGATATATAATATCTATTTGATCAATTTCCGAGTATGTTTTAAATACGCTTTTTTCTTGATCAGATAAACATTCTAAATGTTGAACAGAACCATCTCTGTCTCGAATGCTATTCCAAACTTCCTGATTATTTTCGCCTTTTGTTTCTAATAAATTAACTAAAAAAGGATTTTTAATGGTTGTTTTTATTTTAGCAATATCTTTAACATAGATATTAGACCAAATTGGTTCAATACCCTGAGAAACTTGACCTAAAATAAATGCAGATGATGTTGTAGGAGCTATTGCATTTAGAGTAGTATTTCTTCTGCCATAATTTTTCAACACTTTTGGTTCGCCAAATTTTTCGGCTAATTTTTCAGATGCTCGATATGATTTTTCTTTAATTAATTTAAATATTTCATTATTTAAGTTAAATGCATCAGTACTATTGAATGGTAACATTTTGGATTGTAGGAATGAATGCCACCCTAGCACACCTAGTCCCAGGGCACGATTTTCTTTTGCGAAGTTATAGGCACGTTCCATAAATAAAAATGTTTGATTATCTTCTCTGTCAGATGAGTCTCTATAAACCTCAAGTTTTTCAAGAAATTCAGTGATTACTGCATCTAAAAAATAGACCATTGTTTCTACAGCATCAGTTTCTTTCCACTTGTCGTAGTGAAGTATATTAATAGAGGAGAGAACGCAGACAAATGACCAGTTTTCATTTGATGGGAGCATAATCTCCGTACATAAGTTACTTGCATTTATCATACATTTTTTATCGCGATATACTTTAGGTGACCCATCGTTTGCTTTATCTTTGAAGAAAATATAAGGATAACCAATTTCTCCTCTTCTTTGAATCACTTTAGCCCATATGTTTCTTTTTTCCTTATCTCCATCTATCATTTCTTTCATCCATTTATCTGTCACACTAACTCCGTGTGTTAATTCTTGAATCGGGTTACCCTCGGTTCCAATATCTAAAAACTCTGAAATATCTTCATGCTCAACTGGGAGGTAGGGTGAAAATCTTCCTCTTCTCACTGAACCCTGGCTTACCACGTCTACCATTGTTTCAAAAAGTTGCATTATGTGGACGGATCCAGATGCTTGACCATTATTTTTTACTGGGGCACCTCTGTGTCTAATATTCCCAAAATATCCAGACGTACCTCCACCTAGCTTTGACATCATACCAACTTCGGATTGGGTGTATAAAATATTACCCATGTCATCATCAATGTTCGAACCAAAACAACTAATAGGTAAGCCTCTTTTTTTTCCAAAATTTGACCAAACAGGTGATGCTAATGAATAAAAACCTTCGGACATATATTTATAAAACTTGTCACTATATCCATCAATACCTAGAATTTGCTCAGCTCTATTTGCAATTTGTCTAATACGTGTTTCTGCTTCAATATCTTCGGGTATGTATCCTGCCGCTAAGAAGGCACGGCTATTTTTTGTTAGCCATTTAAATGTTCCGGATTCATTTTTATGTTTTATTTGCTTGTTTTTTAATTGTTTTTTTCTAGCATCTAATAGAACATCTTGATGAGTTTTATGAGGGTCTAATTCTGCTTTTTCTAATTTGTTATTTAAAATTGTTTTTTTCATATTTAAAAAAGGTCGTCGCCTGTTATACTTTGTGTTCTTTTACTGTAATTAATCGATCTTTTTACAAAAAAATCGCCATGTTTTGTTCCGATAATTTCATCATTAAACCATTCTGTTTGATTAACTAAATTATCTTTTGTCTCAAATACTTTATCAATCCCAATACTTTCTAAAGAACGATTAAATCTATCTTTTATAAACTCTTTAACTTGATTCTTAGGAAGGAAATCTAGTTCTCCTTCTTCAAATATCCAGTCAATAATTTTACTTTCAGCTGTATACGCTTCTTCACACATTTCTTGAACTTTCAATTTGTATTTATCGTCAAACCAATCTGGCTTTTCAGATCTAAGAATTTTAATTAAGTCTATGCCAAAGTCTCCATGAATTTGCTCTTCTTTAGAAGTTGCTTCAACCACGTTGGATATCCCCTTTAACATATTTTTATGTTTATTAAATGCCATAATAATTAAAAATTGAGAAAATAGAGAAACATGTTCTATAAAAAGAGAGAACAGTAAAATCGATTCTGTGTATTCTTGAGCATTTTCACTTTTTGACTTAGCCAGAGCTGTTTCTAAGTATTTAACTCTTCTCATTATAACTGGCTTTTTTTTGAGGACTTCAAACTCTTTATTTAAACCTAGGATCTCTAATAAGTGTGAATATGCGTCTGCATGCCTGACCTCGCTCTCTGCAAATGTTGCACCTACTGATCCAATTTCAGGTTTGGGAATTTTATGATAGATATCACCCCAAAAAGTTTTTACAGCTACTTCAATTTGAGAAATTGCTAACATAGTATTTTTGATAGCATTTCTTTCAATATGTGTAAGGCCTGTTTTAAAGTCTTGAATGTCGCTAGTAAAGTTAAACTCAGAATGAATCCAATATGAATGTCTAATTGCTGGAACATATTCATAAAGCTCAGGATATTCATATGGTTTTAAATTAATTCTTTTTTCAAACATGTTTCTTGCTCTTTTTTGAGCTTGTTGGTTTCTATAAAGTATATATGCTTTAGCTACGTCAAGAAACTGACTTTTCATGAGAGTTTGCTCCACCAAATCTTGAATTTCTTCAACATTAGGGACATAATTTGGATTTTTTTCCTTTCTTTCAGACAGAGCTGAATAAACTTGTTCTGTGATCTTTTCAGCATCTTTTACATCCCCATTTTTAACAGAGAGCATTGCTTTTAGAATAGCATCTGTAATTTTTTCAATTTCAAAAGGTTTTTTTGAAAAGTTTCTTTTAAAAATAGTATCAATTTTCATTTTCAAATATTAGAATTTTATTATTATTCAGCTTAGGCTAAATTTACAATTAAACGACGTCTATATCTCAGATTGATCAAAGACCTTTTTAACAAAACACGTGTTAATAAATAATATTTCATCATTTTTTAGATCTAATAATTATAACTCTATTTATACATCTATAAAACACAACATTGTTGATGTCATATATATAAAAACTTAGCACCGATTTATACAACATATAGTTAGCTATTTTAGTCACGAGTAAATGTCACAGATTTTATCTATCACAAAATAATCTCTCGGATTATGTACTGAAATATGCTGTTGGGGGCAAGTAACTTAATTTTGTAAAAAATCAATTACTGAAGGCAAATATTTAACATTAAATTAAATTTTACAATAAACTTTGAAAAATAAATTCATTTATTTTTTAACATTCATTGTTATTAACTTTTTGTATTAGATTTGTTGTGTAGTTATTACTGGATTTAGTAATTTAAATTACAACTATTTTAATAAATTAAATTAGCGTGTTAGATTTAAAGAAAATTATAAGTCATTCTAAAGAATATGGTTTCATCTTTCCTTCAAGTGAAATATACGATGGTCTTTCAGCCATATATGATTATGGTCCCTTTGGCGTAGAATTAAAAAATAATATTAAAAATTATTGGTGGAAATCCATGGTTCAAGAAAATGAAAATATCGTAGGATTAGATTCATCGATATTTATGCATCCAAGAATATGGAAGGCCTCTGGCCATGTTGATGCATTTAGCGATCCTTTAGTTGATAATAAAGATTCAAAGAAAAGATATCGTGCTGATACTTTAATTGAGGATCATGTAATAAAGATTCAAAAAAAAATTGATAAAGAAATTTTAAAGGGGGAGAAGAGATTTGGCGATGACTTTAATAATGAGAAATTTCAACAAACAAACACCAAAATAATAAAGTATAATAAAGAGATAAAAGCGATTAAACAAAAATTAAATAGTTCGTTACAACAAGATAATTTAATTGGTTTAAGTGAATTAATTGATCAATTGGATATAAAATGTCCCATTTCAGGCACTAATAATTGGACAGATGTAAGAAAGTTTAATTTAATGTTTGACACTCAATTAGGTGCTATAAGTGATGTTGCAAGTAAATTATATCTTCGACCAGAGACTGCACAGGGTATTTTTGTCAATTTTCTCAATGTACAAAAAAGTGCCAGAAAAAAAATTCCCTTTGGAATTGCTCAAATAGGAAAAGCTTTTAGAAATGAAATTGTGGCAAGACAATTTATTTTTAGAATGAGAGAATTTGAACAAATGGAGATGCAATTTTTTGTAAAACCTGGAGATGAAATAAAGTGGTATTCATTTTGGAAACAGCAAAGAATGGAATGGCATAAAAAATTAAATCTTCAACTTGGAGAGTATCAATTTCATGATCATCAAAACTTAGCTCATTATGCAAATGCGGCATGTGATATCGAATTTAATTTTCCAATTGGATTTAAAGAACTGGAAGGAATCCATTCACGAACTAATTATGATTTATCTCAACATCAAATATTTAGTAAAAAGAAATTATCGTATTATGATACTGAAATACAAGAAAGTTATTTACCATATGTGGTTGAAACTTCTGTAGGCCTAGATAGATTATTTCTTTCTATATTATGTGGATCACTTGTAGAAGAGCCAGTAAATAATGAAAAAAGAATTGTGTTAAAAATACCTCCTTTCTTATCTCCAATAAGTGTAGCAGTTTTGCCATTGATCAAAAAAGATGGTTTGAGCAATAAAGCAAGGTCTATTTTTAATTATCTAAGATCAAAGTTTAGGTGTCAATTTGAAGACAAGGATTCAATAGGTAAAAGGTATAGAAGACAAGATGCAATAGGAACACCAATATGTCTTACAATTGATCATGATACAATTAGCGACGATATGGTTACTTTAAGAAATCGAGATACTATGTTACAGGAAAGAGTTGCAATAAAGAATTTGCCGAAAATTATTAGAGGGAAGCTTGATATCTAGTTTCCACATTTTTCCAATTAACAATATTCCAAAATGCATTAATATAATCAGGACGTTTATTTTGATACTTTAAATAATATGCATGTTCCCACACATCTAATCCCATTATAGGAACGCCTCCACATTGCCCATCCATCAATGGATTATCTTGGTTAGAAGTCGAGCAAATACTTAAATTGCTGTTTTTAGAACATAACCAAGCCCAGCCCGAACCAAATCTGGTTGATGCAGCATTTTCAAACTCTTTTTTCATATTATCAAAGCTACCAAAGTTCTGATCAATTATTTTCATAAATTGGTTTGATGGGGATATTGTTTGAGGACATAAATTATCCCAAAATAAACAATGATTAAAATATCCTCCACCATTATTCCTAATGGAATCTGGAATGTTTGGAGACATTAAAATTTGTTCAATAGATTTATTTTCAAATTCAGTACCTTTAATAGCATCATTTAATTTATTTGTGTAACCAGCATGATGTTTAGAATGGTGAATTTCCATAGTTTTAGCATCTATGTTTGGTTCTAATGCGTCATATGAATAATCTAGTGTTGGAAGTGTAAAAGACATAATAATTTTATTTTTTAATTAAAGATAGTGAACTTATTATAATATTATCTTTTTCATTTAAAAACATTTGCATCTCTTCCCACCCCCAGACTTGTCTTATAATCAAGGCTTGAATTCTAATATAAATATTTTCCTGATTTGTTTTTATTTGATTTATTATTTCAGAATCACTATCAAACTCCAATTTTACCCATGTCACAATGTCTGTATACATAGAATGTAAAACTGTATTTGATATTTTCCATTCATTATAATTCTTTTGTTTGATGTTATGTCTATTATAATCAACAAAATCAAAAACTAAATCATTAAAAAAATTGCTAGAATATAAATACATTACCGCCATAGGTATTTTTTCATTCTGTTCAATTTTATAATCTGGCTCAATACCTCCACCTCCATATACTAAATCACCATTTTCAGTGTTGAATACCCGCAAACTATCTACGTCTTTATTTTTACCATAAAAGTACTCTTCTTCATCTTCTTCTACATATGGTTTTTGGATACACCTACCTGATGGGGTATAATATCTGGAAACAGTAAGTCTAATTAATGATCCATCATTAAGTGAAATTTGCTCTTGCACCAAGCCTTTACCAAAACTTCTAGATCCAATAATTAATCCTCTATTGTGGTCTTGAATTGCTCCAGCAATAATTTCACTTGCTGATGCAGACCCCTCATCAATTAGAATATAAATATCCCCGTTTTTATATATGCCATTTTTATCAGAAAAATATTTATATTCGGGTCTAAATTGCCCCTTGGTGTAAACCAAGAGTTTATTCTGATTAAAAAATTCATTTAAAATTTTTACTGCTTGATCTAAGTAGCCACCACTATTTCCTCTTAAATCTAAGATTAAACTTTTTATTTTGTTTTTTTCTAATAAAAATTCAAGCTTATTTCTAAATTCTCTGTGAGTAGTTTCAGCAAATCTATTTAATTTAATATAACCAATTTGTGGAGCAATTTCATATGCAGCATCGAGACTGTTGAGAGGAATTTTATCTCTAATTATTTTGACAATTTTGTTGTTTTTTTTGAATTTAGGATGTGTAGTAATTGTTACTTCTGTACCTTTTTCTCCACGAAGCTTTTTAATGACATCTTCATTTTTAATTCCAATTCCTGCTACATTTTCGCCGTCAATGGAGATTATTCTTTCACCCGCAATCAAGCCTACATTATCAGATGGTCCATTTGGAATAATATTTACAATTACAATTGTGTCCTTTTGAATGGCAAACTCTATTCCAATTCCTTCAAAGCTTCCTTGCATCATTTCCATTGACGATTGAACCTGTTTCGCGTTCATATATATGGAATGAGGATCTAAATTTTTTAAAGTTTGTTCTATAGAACTTTCAATTAATGAATTCATGTCAATTGAGTCAACATAGTTTTTTTCAATAGCATTTAGTAGTAAACTTATTTTATTATTGTTTGTGTTTCCAATTTTGAAAAAAAGACTATTACCTACAATAAAAACTGAAGCTATAATTAATGCATTATTAATAATTTGCTTTATTTTCATTACTACGTTAGCTTTTTTAAATGAGTGATTTCTATCCCTGATTTTTTCAAAAAATCAATACCAGATTTATCTTTATATTCTTGGTGGTAAATCAGCCTCCTTATTCCAGCTTGATAAATTAATTTACTACATTCTTTACATGGTGAAAGGGTTAAATATAAATCGGCATCTTTACATGATTGTCCATTATGGGCACATTTTAATATCGCATTAGCTTCAGCATGTAAAACATACCACTTAGTTAAGCCATTATCTAATTCACATTTGTTCTCAAAATTAGAGGGAGTTCCATTATATCCGTCGGAAATGATCATATTGTTTCTAACAATTAATGCGCCTACTTTTTTACGAATGCAATGAGATAAATTGGCCCATTCAAGCGCCATTCTCATATAAGCTTTATCATATCTTAGCTGTTTAATTGCATTCATAATTTAAAAAGTACCCAGAGTGGGAATCGAACCCACACTCTGTTTCCAGAACTGGATTTTGAATCCAGCGCGTCTACCAATTCCGCCATCTGGGCAAAATCACAATCTACAAATCTAATAGAATTAGTTCACATAATAGATATTATATATAATTAATTTAGTAAATTTGCCTCCCTTGAATTAAATATTATTCAATGTCGTCAAAAGTAAAAATATTTTCAGGTCGATTTTCTCAAGAATTAGCTTCTAGAATTGCATCTGCATATAAGTTAGATTTAGGAAATGTAGTGTTTCATAATTTTAGTGATGGTGAATTTCAGCCATCGTATGAAGAAACTGTCCGAGGAAGTAAGGTGTTTATTATTCAATCTACACCTCCTCCATATGAAAATCTAATGGAGTTATTGTTAATGATAGATGCTGCCAAAAGAGCTTCTGCTAGTGAAATAATTGCTGTTGTTCCTTATTTTGGAATGGCAAGGCAGGATAGAAAAGATAAGCCTCGTGTTCCTATAGGTGCAAAATTATCAGCTAATTTGTTAAGTTCTGCCGGCGCAACTAGAATCGTTACGATTGATTTACATGCTGATCAAATTCAAGGTTTCTTTGAAGTACCAGTTGACCATTTGTTTGCATCTACTGTATTTTTAAAATATATTCAATCTTTAAAATTATCTAACTTAGTTATTGCCTCTCCTGATGTAGGAGGTACAAAAAGAGCGAATACTTATGCAAAATACTTAAATACTGAAATGGTGATTTGCTATAAGAAAAGGTTAGTTGCTAACAAAATAGATGAGATGCGTATTATTGGAAATGTCGAGGGGAAAAATGTAGTTTTAGTTGATGATATGATTGATACAGGTGGCACACTTGTAAAAGCAGCTGAAATAATGATTAATGAAGGAGCTTCTAGTGTACGAGCAATTTGTACACACCCAGTTTTATCATCAAATGCATATGAAAATATTACAAATTCTTTACTTGAAGAGTTAATAGTAAGTGATACAATCCCATTAAAAAAGGATTGTTCAAAAATCAAGGTTTTAACAATTTCGAATTTATTTGCTGATGTTATTAATAATATAGATAGCCATCAGTCAATAAGTTCACAGTTTTTAATTTAAAAAATATATTATGAAATCGGTATCAATAAATGGAATAGCGAGAGTAGATTTAGGTAAAAAATTTGCTAAAAAATTGCGAAAAGAAGATAATGTACCATGTGTTATTTACGGTGGGAAAGAAACCCCTGTACACTTCTACGCACATTCAAATGAATTTAGAAAAATTGTATATACTCCCAATGTATATTTAATTGACATTGTAATAGAAAAACAAAATATAAAGGCGATAATGGGGGACATTCAATTCCATCCAGTAACAGACAAAATTTTACACATTGATTTTATTAGAATTTTTGATAACAAAAAATTCAAAGTAGAACTGCCAATTGTTTTAGAAGGTAACTCAATTGGTGTGAGAAATGGTGGTAGATTGGCACTAAATATGCGCCGTTTATGTATTGAAGGTTTATCGGCAGACATGCCTGAGAACATAAATATTGATATTTCAAATGTTAAGATTGGTCAAGCAATCCGTGTTTCTGATTTAAATTTAGACAATCTCACAATTATTAATAATCCTAATGATGTTGTAATGGCGGTGAAAACTGCAAGAGCTGCTATTCAGGAAGAAAATGAAGTAGATTCCCCAGAAAATTCTGAGGAGCCTAAATCTGAGGAGCCTAAATCTGAAGAAAATACGTCGGAATAATTTATCTTAATATATACAATTAACCGTATTTATGAATAAGTTTTTAATTGTAGGACTTGGCAATCCAGGTCACAATTACGTTGGTACACGTCACAATATTGGATTTGAAATATTAGATCAATGTGCTGAACATTTCTCTACGTCTTTTGAAGAATTGAAATATGGTAGCTTAGCTAAATTTAAAATGAAAGGTAGAAGTGTTCATTTATTAAAACCTTCTACTTTTATGAACTTAAGTGGAAAAGCAGTAAGATACTATTTGCAGAGCTATAAAATTAATTTAAATAATTTATTAGTATCAGCAGATGATCTGCACCTCCCATTGGGTACAATTAGATTAAAAAGAGGTGGACGTGATGGTGGTCATAATGGACATAGAGATATAATTGATAAAATGAATAATTGTAATTATGCGAGATTAAAGTTTGGAATAGGTAGTGATTTTGATTTTGGAGAACAATCAAATTTTGTATTAGGAACATGGCCTGAAAATCAAAGAGAGATTGTGAATGCTTGTATAAAAAAATCTATTAGTGCTATTATAGATTTCTGTAGCTTAGGAATAGATGATGCAATGAAAAATCACAATTGACACAATAATTTTTTATACAACGCGTTTTTTATGTACAATTTATTTATATACGGGGGTATATTAAAATTCTTAATAGAGGGACATTAGTCCCTCTTCTTTTTTGATTATAATTTAAATTATAGAAAAATGAGCTAGTACATATAGAGATAAACAGATGTACATTGGATATTTAACTAATTTATTTTGCAATATATCTTTTGGAAAATCTTTTAATTCATTTTCAAAAAGATATAAAATCAGATACCATAAAATTATATTATTGTCTGGTAATACTCCGATATCAAAGAATGAGGATAGAATTATATCAACAGACGTAATTAATCCAATGATACAATAAACGATAATAAGTATTTTTTTCATTTTACTTTAATTTATTATTGTAAATATACTAATAAAGTATTTATTATTTTAAAACCCCTTCAATCTATAAAAAAGGTAAAATTAGAGAAGAGAGAATTGGTAGAGTTTTTAAGTCAGAAATTACTAATGTGGGAGTGTTGGTTAATTAATACAAGGAGTTCCATCTACTTTAACCATCTTTTCAATTAATTTCCTTGTTGTAATACTATAGTTATTATTTATAACATCTGTTGTATCTATAGATACAAACTCCAAAGTGAAACTTGAATCAGTGAATTCTGTTATGTTCAATATGGGTTCTTGATCTTCTTTCATGTCTAATAAAATTGTGGTATTATTTAAGTAGTAACTACCATTAGTGAGTTTGGGATACATATCTCCAAAATAATTCGATGTATTATTATTAGAATCTATGTGGTTTACACACCTGTCAAATGTACCATCATATTTAAATGTCAAGTGGTAAGTAAAATATAGTTCTAATCCAAAAGTCATTGGATTATTATCAAAGAATGGACTTTGATTAAATTCACTTCCTTCAGTAGTTGTAGATGTTTCAGTACCATATATAGGGTCAATTTCAATATCATCAATTATTTCTATGTCTTCTGTAGAATCTAACACCCAATGTCCCAAAATAGATTCGGGATAATCAGAAACAGGGATTTGGGTTGTTTCATCATTATTTATAGTGTCGGGATTGTCTTTTTCACATCCAATAGAAAATAATAATGTAACCACTAATAAAAAAAGATACTTATTCATAAGATTAATTTACGAAAAAAATAATGGTCGGAAACTACTCCACCGTAACAGATTTAGCTAAATTTCTTGGTTGGTCTACGTTA
>CEUK01055400.1_pt1 | contig 42853 bp, 38 predicted proteins | sample 356451 | NCBI WGS metagenome assembly CEUK01 (sample SAMEA2622843, study PRJEB7988) | marine metagenome | isolation source: saline water (ENVO:00002010), including
ATCTGTCTTTATTTATTTCCAGAATATGACCCCAGAATTCACCCCATCTCTTATTTCGGAATTCTTCAAAATACTAATTACTTTTTTATGTTTTCATTAATAATTTTTGCAATTGCAATTTTCTGGAATGGAATTACAATAATAAAAAAACTTATTAAAAATAAATCACAACAAATTTGGCTTCTTATAATTCTTACAACATCAAGCGTTTGTCTTTTTTTAACAGGAACTATAAATATGAACTTTGGAACACTTCATCAAATACCGGCTTTATTTTTTTTTCTCTCATATAATTTTTTTATTTTTCTATTCGGTATTATTAGGTCTATATCATATGTAAGAAAAGGACTTTTTTCTGTGATAATTGGCAGTTTCATGTTATTATCATCTTTATTACTAATACCGTTTCCTAGTTACGGAGTAGCTGAGGTTGTATATATATTTTTAATAATAGTTTGGAATACAGTTATGTGGATACATAGACAATCAATATCTATGTAAAGACAAAATACTATTTTCAAGCCTAGAATTTGCTAAATACAACTTTTCTAAATTATTTGCAAAAGGAATTGGAGTATCTAAACTAGAGACTCTCATTATTGGAGCATCTAAATATTCGAATAGATTTTCTGAAATATAAGAAGAAATATCAGCACCAAATCCGCCAATATGTGAATCCTCATGCAAGATTAAAACTTTGCCAGTTTTCATCACTGTATCTCTAATTGCTTGAAAATCAAGAGGAATAAGTGTCCTTAAATCTAGAATATCTATTGATATATCAGAGTTCTTAGATACAAAATCTAAAGCCCAATGAACGCCCATACCATAAGTAATAATACTTAAATCACTACCTGACTCTATTTTGTTAGCTTGACCAAGAGGAATAGAGTAATAACCATCTGGAACATTTTCAGACACACTTCGATAAAGGCCCTTGTGTTCAAAAAACATAACTGGATCAGGATCTTCAATTGAACTAATTAAGAGACCTTTTGCATCTTTTGGAAAAGCAGGATAAACTACTTTTAACCCAGGTGTGTGTGTAAACCATGCCTCATTTGTCTGAGAATGAAAAGGCCCCGCACCTACACCTCCACCACAAGGCATTCTTACCACAACATCAGCATTTTGACCCCATCGATAATAGGATTTTGCTAAATTGTTTACAACCGCATTAAATCCACTGCTTACAAAATCTGCAAATTGCATCTCAATCACGCTCTTAAAATTACATATTGAAAGACCTAAACCCATACTTAAAATAATAGATTCACAAATAGGTGTATTACGAATTCTTTGCTTTGAAAAGGATTTTACAAAACCTTCAGAAATTTTAAACACACCACCATATTCTGCCACATCTTGACCCATTAAAATTAAATTTTGATATTTTTTCATTGATGCTTCAAGTGCAGAAGAAATTGAATCAACAAATCTTATATTGGAAAAACTTTTTGTTTCTGAAATGTGAGATGATTCATATATATTTTTTTTATAAACATTCTTAAGCTCTAAATTTATATCAGCTGTAATTTCTTTTTCTGAAAATGCAGTAGAAAGTGATTTGTCAATTTCAGATTGAATTTCTGATCTAGAATCCTCAATAAATTTCCTTGTAATTACACTGTTATTTAATAAAAAGTCTTCAAAATTTATTAAGGGATCCTTCTTAGACCATGAATTAATTATATCTTTAGGCACATATTTTACACCTGAAGCTTCCTCATGCCCCCTCATTCTAAAAGTTTTGCATTCAATTAAAAAAGGTTTTGGATCCTCTTTTATGTTTTTAATTATTTTATTTAAAGTTTGAAATACTTCAAGAACATTATTGCCATCAATTGTAGTAGATGATATACCATATCCTACACCTCTATCAGATAAATTAATACAATTATATTGCTCGGAAGTTGGTGTAGACAAACCATAACCATTATTTTCAATTAAGAAAATTACCGGCAGAGACCATACAGATGCCACATTCAAAGCTTCATGAAAATCACCCTCACTCGTACCACCCTCTCCTGTAAAAACTAAACATACTTGTTGATTTTTATTTAATTTATTTGCCAAAGCGATACCACTAGCCACCCCCATTTGAGGCCCTAAGTGCGAAATCATTCCTACTATATTATGTTCAATTGAGCCAAAATGAAAAGAGCGATCTCTGCCATTTGTAAAACCACTTTTTTTTCCTTGGAATTGAGAAAATAAACGATTTAGTGGAATATTTCTACCAGTAAAAATACCTAAATTTCTATGCATTGGTAAAATATATTCTTTTGAATCCAATGCATTTGTTACTGCCGCTGATATTGCTTCTTGACCAATACCAGAAAACCATTTGGATATTTTACCTTGACGGAGTAATAGCAACATTTTTTCTTCAATCATTCTTGGCTTTAACATAGATAAGTAAAGCAATTTTAAAATACTATCAGATACCCCTTTTGAATTATATTTAATTTCCATTTATACCAAAATTATATAATTAATATTTAATTTTGTTGTAATATAAGATTAATTATAATATGCGATGAACAAACCAACTAACATACCTTCTCTTGATTTAAACGATTTTAAATCAATTGATTCTAACATTAAAAGTAATTTTGTTAAAAACATTGGAAAAGCATATGAAGATGTTGGCTTTGTTGCAATTAAAAATCATGGCCTAAGTGAGGAACTAACTAATATGTTATATAATGAAATAACTGGTTTTTTTTCCCTACCTAATGAAGTTAAATTAAAATATGAAAAACCGGAATTGAATGGTCAAAGAGGTTATGTTTCGTTTGGAAGAGAAAAAGCAAAAGGTTTTACACAATCTGACTTAAAAGAATTTTGGCATTTTGGACAGGAACTAGAACATGACGACCCATTAATTAATGAATATGAACCAAATGTAATATGTAATGAGTTACCTAATTTTAATACAGTGGGAAGAGAAGTTTTTACCATTTTAGAAGAAACAGGCATATATATATTAAGATCATTAGCTATTCACTTAGGACTAAACGAAAAGTATTTTGATAAAAAAGTAAAAGGTGGTAATAGTATTTTGAGAGCCATTCATTACCCTCCTATAAAAAAAGAACCAAAGGGTGCCGTACGTGCAGCAGCTCACGGAGATATTAATTTAATTACTATTCTAATGGGTGCAAGTGCAAAAGGCTTAGAAATACAAACAAGAAAGGGCGACTGGATTGCTGTTACAGCTCTTCCGGAACAAGTGATTGTGAATATTGGTGACATGATGTCAAGACTTACTAATGACAAACTGCACTCATCCATTCATCAGGTTATCAATCCTCCAAAAAATGAATGGAGTCAACCTAGATTTTCAATACCTTTTTTTATGCACCCTAGATCAGAAATGTCACTTAATTGTCTAGAATCTTGTATAAATAATGAAAATCCTAAAAAATATAAAGATATTACTGCAGGAGAATTCTTAGATGAAAGAATTAGAGAATTAGGATTGAAAAAATGAAAAAAGGAAACATCATTTATTCAACAAATAAAGATTTCAAAAATCAAATTGATTGTGAGGAAGAATACGCATATCTGGATAAAACACAGTATGTTTTATCTATTTGTTATGAAAAAAAAGGACGTTCTGGTAAAGGAGTGACAATTATAAAAGATTTTCAAGGAAACCCAGAAATTTTGGATTCCTTGAGTAAAGAAATTAAAACCAGCTTAGGAATAGGTGGAAGCGTAAAAAAAGGAGAAATTATTTTACAAGGAAGGATTCAAGAGAAAGTAATGAAATTTCTAAATTCAAAAAACTACAAAACTAAAAAAGTAGGAGGATAAATTATTTAATTAATTTCATATATGCTGCTTCATATATGGGAACAATATATTTTGAGTCATATTTTTTTGCTCTTTTAAATGCAGCTTCTCTCATTTTTAAATATGCATTTTTATTTGATAATAAATCAATTGCTTTTTCACTCATAGATTCAACATCACCAACATCACATGTGAAACCGTTAAGACCATCAATCACCAATTCTACAACACCCCCTGATCTTGAAGTAATAACGGGAGTGGAAAATGACATTGCTTCAAGAGCTACAAGGCCAAAACTCTCTGATTCTGATGGAAGTAAAAAAAGGTCACTTTTTCTTAATACCTTTTCAATATTATTGCTTTTACCCAAAAATTTAACTTTCTCTTTTAATCCCAAATCTATTACAAGTTGTTCAGCTTTTAACCTTTCTGGTCCCTCACCAATTAATAGAAGTTCAGATGCAATTTTTTTTGAAATATTATTAAAAATTAAAATTACATCTTCGATTCGCTTTACTGGTCTAAAATTAGAAATATGTGAAATTATTTTTTTATTATTTTTTGATAATGCAGAAAAATTATTTTGATTAAAGTCAATAAAATTAGGTATAACATCAATACGATTGTTAATTTTAAAATGCTGCAGCGTTTGTAACTTTAAGTCTTTTGAAACACATGTAATCAAAGATGACTGATTTAATGCATAATTAACTGAGGATAATAAATGAGGTAATGTTCCAACAAGTGTAATATCAGTACCATGAAGAGTAGTTACAATTGGAATTAAGATAGACTTCTGTTTTAAAATTTGTTGCGCACTTACGGCAGCATATGCATGAGGTATAGCATAATGAACGTGTAAAATGTCTAAATTATATTTTTCTACAATTTCTACAATTTTTGCAGTTAATGCTAATTCATATGGGGGATACTCAAACAAAGGATACTTAGGAACTTCTACTTTGTGATAAAAAATATTTGAATTATCAATATTAAGTCTGACAGGTTTTTCATATGAAATAAAATGAATCATGTGTTTTCTTGATAAATGCTTGCCTAATTCAGAAGCAACAATACCACTACCACCAAAAGTAGGATAACAAACAATACCTATTTTTAACATTTTTTAAAAAATTAAAACACATTACACTTTATTAGCACACCTAATGAATCATAATGACACCAATCCCCACTTTTTAAACCTTTATAATAGTGACCCTTAACTTTAATATTACCTGATTTATAAAACTTTGTACTTGCGCCATGTAACTCATTATTTTTAAAGATGGAAAAAGATTTTAAATTACCATTTTTATAATAATTAAAAATAGTATCCTGAATATTTCCAAGTTGATATTTATACACACTATTTAATGATTCATTATCATAAAACCATTTAGAAAAACCATGCTTTTTGCCTTTTTGAAAGTTACTTTCTTCTTGTTTTTTACCTGTTTTATAATATCTCTTAAACAAGCCATGTTCCTTTCCATCTAAATAATTTTGTTCAGAGCTTACTTTTCCATTATTATGGAAGTAAAATTGAGTGCCATGATATTGGTTGTTTTTATAGTACTCTTGTTCTTTTAATTTACCCATTTTATCAATCAATATCCTTACACCATCTAATTTGCCATAATTATAATTAATTATTTCTCTCACTTGTCCATTTTCATGATACTTAGTCCATAAACCCTCTTCTTTGTTATCTACGAAATAACCATGTTCCGCAACAATACTATCTTGATTGTAAGGAAAATATAACTCCCAATAACCTTGCTTTAAATTATTTTTGTCAGTTTGATTTATTTGTGCTTTTAAATTAAATGAAGTAAACAAGAGAAATATATAAAAGGATTTCATATTTAATCTATTATAGATTCATAAATAATTTTTTGTATATCGGTTCTGATGTTATTTTGAATTAATGATGTATTGTTACCATCTGGATATACACGACCATTTGACAAAAATACATAAATAATTTCTGTAGAAGGATCTGCCCAAACTAAAGTTCCAGTAAAACCAGAATGACCAAAGCTAGTTCTTGAAATACCAGAAAAAGTCGGACCATTTTCTTTCATATTTAAACTTGGCTTATCAAAAATGATTCCTCTTCTATTACCTATTTTCTCATTTGGAGAAGATGTGAATTTCGCAATAGTTTTTTTAGAAAAAATTTCATCTCCCATGTATTTTCCATTGTCTAGATATAATTGCATAACTTTCATTAAATCTAATGAGTTTGAAAATAAACCAGCATGTAAAGCTATTCCTCCAAATAATGCGGCACCTTGATCATGTACATGTCCATGAATCAATTGTTTTCTAAAATAATGATCATGTTCTGTAGGCACAACTAAAGAATCATGAAATACTTTTAAAGGGTTATAAGTGATTCTATAGCATCCAAGTGGATTAAAGATTTTACTATCAATATATTTATCAATTTTAATAGAAAACTTATTTTCTAAAATATATTGAAGAATATAAAAACCCAAATCACTATACTTATATTCCTTAACATTTAACAGAGGATAATTAACAATTTGATCCATAATTGAATCAACATATGTATTACTTAAAAAAATATTTTTTGCAACTTCTATTGAGTAATCATAAGACTTTTCAGTTGAAACAAATAATGAATCTAAATGCCCTTGTTTATCTAAAATATTTTGATAAAATGGAATCCAAGGATGTAATCTAGATTGATGAGTTAAAATATCAATAATTTTTAATGAGCTCTTATCACTATTTTTAAATAAAATAGAATAACGTTTTAATTTTTTATTGAGATTAATTTTACGTTCTTCATATAGTGACATCAATATTGGAGCAGCCGAAACTATTTTAGTAATAGAAGCAATATCATAAATATGATGATTTTCAACTGGTCTATTTAGATTGTATGTATGATGTCCATATGATTTTTGAAACAATACTTTACCAAATCTGGATACTAATACTTGACACCCAGGCATCATTTTATTATCTATTGCATAATTAACAATTGAATCAATTTTATTTAAATTTAATTGAGACATTTTTGCTTCAAGGGGATATATAAATTCTATTTTTCTAAATTTTTCAACTTTTAATCCTGAGCCTTCAGAAAATGAATTTAATTCAACAGGAAGCCGACCATCTGAAGAAATTGAACCAAAAATTAATTGTGCTGTTAAATCCTGAAAAATGCTTGAATTTTGATATGACAATATCAAAGCATCAACATACGAATCAGACAACGAATTAATTACTCTTGGATGGCCAAATACATTAAATATAATTTTAGAATTTTTTGATATTTTTTTAATTAAATTATCTTCGTAATCATTAAAAAGATGTTTATCCCAAAAATTATTATTTAGATAATGTAATCCTACAATTACAATATCATAAGAAGATAATTTTTCAATTACATCATGCTTTTGATCCTGATTTTTGTTATTAAAAAAAAATCTATCAATTGGAAAATAAGTATTTAATCTATTATAAAAAACACCCCCATCACCTTCTCCCATAGAAAGACAAGCAATTTTCAAGCTATCAAAATTATTTAAAGGCAAATTATTAGTATTCTTTAAAACTGTAATTGCACTTTTACATAATTTTTTATTTAACAATTTAGATTTTTCAGATTGTAAATCGAACTCCACTTTCACTTTATGAGACTCTTGAAATAAGCCAACCCATTTCTTTAATATTAAAATTTTTTTACATGTTGAATCTAGTTGTTCCATGAGCAGCGAATCCTTGATAACTGAGGATTTAATTAATCTAATAGCTTCTAAAATATTATCTGGATACAAAAGAATGTCATTGCCAGCTATAAAAGCATTAAGTTCTCGTTCTCCTGGTGTCTTATAATTTGATAAAGCTTTCATATTCAAAGCATCACTTATAACAATACCGTTAAAATCTAATTTATTTTTTAAAATATCAGATATTAAATATTTAGAAAATGAAGAGGGAATACCAAGGGTATCAATATGAGGCAAATTCATATGAGCTACCATAACCGAACCCACACCATTATTTATTAATTCTTTAAATGGGTATAACTCAATACTATCCAATCTACTGAAATTATGATTTATAATTGGCAAAGATTTATGAGAATCAATATTAGTATCGCCGTGACCAGGAAAATGTTTAGCACATGCTAAAATATTGTTATCTTGAAGCCCCTTCATGTAAAGTAAACTTTTTTCTGAAACTACATATTTACTAGAGCTAAAGGATCTTCTGTCAATAATAGGATTTTGAGGATTATTATTTATATCAACAACAGGGGCAAAATTGATATGAATACCTAAATGTTTTAGCTGCATTGCAACTTCTTCAGCAAATTGATAAATTAAATCATTTTTTTGAATCGCCCCCAAAGTCATCATCCAAGGAAAAGGCTGCACACTATCTAATCTCATGGCCGCTCCCCATTCCGCATCTAAACCGTAGATTAGAGGAAATTGAGAAAGCTTATTATATCTTGCTATCAATGTTTTTAAATCACTAGGACTAGATTGAAAAAAAATTAATCCCCCTAAATTATAATTTATGATTAAGCTATCAACTTTTTTATAATAAGATTGACTTAAATTTTTTCCATTAGCAGCTACCATAAACATTTGACCAATCTTTTGATCAATAGACATATTTCCCATAACACTATCTGCCCAATTATTTAAATCAAGCTTCATATAAGGTAAAAGGTGTTTATCGTCTATTTGTGCATTTGAGTAAACACAAACACATAAAAAAAAACAAGATGAAAGAAAAAAAAATCTCATTCTCAAAGCAAAATAATTTAATTAAAAATTAAACGGAATTCATTTGGTAATTTCATTATAGACTTATTAATATAATCATAACAAACTAAACCAGTTTTAATTCTTGCAATTTCACTATTATTTTTTTTATTAGTAACTGAGTATAAAAGTTCAAACCCAAAATTATAAAATTCGGAAACACAAATTTTAACATTTAATATTTCTCCATGAAATGCTTCTTTTTTATAGACTACTGCGCTATCAGCCATTAATAATCCAAAACCGTAAAAATTTCTTTCTTTTAATCCTAGACTATTTAAAAATCTAACTCTAGCTTCATGAGCAACGCTTAAAATATTATCATTTCCTAAATGAGCACCATAATTCAAATCATAGACTCTTATAGATAAGTTTGTTTCAAAGTCTACTCTATTAGGTAGAGGAAGTTTAATTCTAGCCATTTTAAAATAATTAGCATATTAATTTAATATATTTACAATGATATGAAAAAAATAATTACATTATCTTTATTAATCCTTCCTTTAGTAAAATCATTTTGCCAAAATTCAAATACTTATTCTACAAATGCGATTTTAATAAGACTACAAACCAATATCCACTTAATCAACTATTTAAAAAAAGAGGGAAAAACTGAACAAGCCAAAGAAATAGAATTAAAACAAAATGAAAAAAATGAAAAAATTATTAATGCTTTTAATAAAGAATGGACTTTGTCTCCAGTTTATTTTTTCTACAGTCAAAACTCTTTAGAAATTAAAAATAAAAATTACACATCTCTTTTTAAAGATATAAACAATACACCCATTAGTAGAGAAGAATTTAATAATTTAAAATCTAACTATATAATAGGATATTTTGGTCAAACAAGTAATAAAATAAAATTTCATGCATTAAATTTTAATGATGCTGATTTTAATAAACTTAAAAAACCACTACCAAGGTATGTTAGAACCTATGAGAAATTATGGTTTTTGAAACGAAATTATAAAAGAATAATTCAAATTTCATTAAGGAAATTTCATTTTTCAAGGATATAACATTTTAGCTTTAAAAGCACTAAAGATTTTTGGGCATATCCAGGCATCAATTGCAGCATATTTTAGTTGTGAACGAGTTAAAATATCTGCAGACCAATCAGTTAATCTTTGCTTCTTGCTTATTCGTGAACCTAGTAACATAATTGATAATTTAACTGCACCTATACTTTTAAAACCTTTACTTAATGCAAGTTCATTTAAATCTAAAAAATTACTATCATTAAAAGGTTGGATTTTTTTTAAGCCAGTAATATCATTTTTTATATCAATACCTATTTTTAATATTTTAGAATTAGATAAGATGTTAATGATTCTTTTATCAAACCCAACTTTGTTGATACGAAATAAAAAGACATTATTATTAACCGAAATTTGAATTAAAGAAATATCATGAAAAACACCCTTCTGAAAGGCAGGTTTTGTTTCAGTATCAAAACCTACTACGTCTGCTTTCTCAATAATATTACAAGAATTTATAACATCTTGCTCTTTTTCAATTAAAAAAATATTACCATTAAAATCAATTAATGGAAATTTACTTATGTCTTCTTTAGCAACAAAATTCATTTATTATAGTTGTTTGATTAACCTTAAAATAAGCCAGAAAAATAAGGTTGAGAATTGATATCATCTTCATGCCAAATAGGAACAACTTGCATAGTATCTTGTTGCAAACAATACTTAACATCTTCTTTTAAATTCAATCTTTTCATATAAGACGAGTTTAAAATGTAATTAAATAAATTTTGACTTGCATCTTTATAAAGTAGTTTAGAGATTAAAACAGAGTCAGAGGTAATAGAAAAAGAATAATTATCGTCTAGCTTTTGAGAAATTAAACCAGCTAAAAGAATGTCTTCTATACATTCTCTACCTTTCCAACCAGAACAAACTAATAATATATCAGAATTATCTGAATTCAAAAGGTAATTTACAACTGAAGTTAAATTTAAAAAAGAAGCCAAAATCAAACCTTTATTATTATTTTTTGACATTTCTATTGCCTTAGTACCATTGGTTGTAGTTATTATAAGAGATTTATTATTTAAGTTTTTATTATCATAACTAAGGGGGGAATTGCCAAATTCAAATCCAGGAGCAATATGTCCATTTCTTTCTGCTGCAAAAATGTAATTATCAAGTTGTTTATTTAATCTTTGCTTAAAATAAATAGCTTCATCAATCGTGGATACAGGTATTACTTTTGTTCCACCATTATTTAAAAATACACAAATTGCGGATGTTGCGCGAAAGACATCTATTACCACGATTTTTTTATTTGCCAAATCAAATAAATGCATTAGCTCTGGCGTAAAACATATATCTAATTTTCTTTTACTTGACATAAAATGGAGTTTTCACAATTTTAGCCTTTACTTTTTTTTCTCTAATAAGAATATAAATTAAATCTCCTATTTTAAAATCCTTATTTGATATATAACCCATGCCTATTCCAATTTTAAGTGAAGGTGACATCGTACCTGATGTGACTTCCCCAACAATCTCATTTCGAGAATTAAAAATATGATAACTTTTTCTTGGGATACCTCTATCTATCATAATAAAACCAATTAAACATTTATCAATACCTTTTTTGATTTGTTGAGAGATCGATTTTGATCCTATAAAGTTTTTATTTTTACTTACAATCCAAGATAAACCTGACTCAATAGGTGAATGATTTTCCGAAATGTCATTTCCATGCAAACAATATCCCATTTCTAACCTTAAAGTATCTCTAGCTGCTAAACCTATAGGCTCAATGTCATAATTGATTGAAAATAATTTTTTCCAAAGTTTTATGCAATCATCTTTTTTTACATATAATTCAAATCCTGAAGATCCGGTATAACCAGTATTTGATATAATCACGTCTTTACAGTCTGCAATTTGTCCAGTAGTAAAATTGTAAAATGGAATCTCATCTAGTTTTACATCAGTAAATAATTGTAAAAAATCTTTAGCTAAAGGACCTTGCACTGCAAGCAAACCATTCGAACTTGTTCTATCAATAACTTCGCAATCAAATTGATTGTTTTCTAAAATCCATTGCAAGTCTTTTATGTGATTAGCAGCATTAACTACCAACATGTATTTTTGATAATCAAAACAATATATTAAAAGATCATCAATTATTCCGGCGTTATTATTTAACATACAAGAATATTGCACTTTACCAGGAAATAACTTATCTAAGTTATTACATGTGATTTTTTGAACAAATTGAGTTGCATGAATACCTGAAATAATAATTTGTCCCATATGAGATACATCAAAGACCCCTACTTTATTTCTAACATGATTATGCTCAAAATTAACACCTTGACGATACTGAATTGGCATTTCATAACCTGCAAAAGGTACAAGCTTAGCTCCATTTAATTTATGCAAAGAATGAAAAGGTGTTTTTTTATCCAAAATATAAATTTAAATGCAAATATAATTAACAAATTGATTGAAAAAACTTACTTAATAACATTTAAACATTAAAGTTTTAAGAAATTTGTTGAAATAAAAATAAAAGTTTATTATAGCATCCTATTAATTATTTAAAATAAATTTTAAAAAATGAAAACTATTGAATGTGCTATTATTGGTTCTGGACCTGCTGGATATACAGCAGCTATTTATGCAGCTAGAGCTAACTTAAATCCTGTTCTCATTCAAGGGATGCAACCAGGTGGTCAGTTAACTACAACAAATGATGTTGAGAATTATCCAGGATATCCAGAAGGTGTAACTGGACCAGAAATGATGGAAGATTTTAAAAAACAAGCAGAACGCTTTGGGACTAAAATTATATTTGGCACAATTACTAGTGTAAAATTCAACAAAAACATAGGTGGATTACATCAATTAACAATTGATAACAAAGAAGAAATACAAGCAAAAACTGTGATTATTTCAACAGGAGCATCTGCAAAATATCTTGGACTTGAATCAGAGAGTCGATTTATGGGCTCTGGCGTATCAGCATGTGCTGTATGTGATGGTTTCTTTTTTAAAAACCAAGATGTAGTTGTTGTAGGAGGTGGAGATTCTGCAGCTGAGGAAGCTACATATTTAGCTAAGCTATGTAATAAAGTATACTTACTAGTTAGGAAGAATGAAATGAGAGCATCAAAAATAATGCAGAAACGTGTTTTTGACACTAACAACTTAGAAGTTCTTTTTAACCATGAAACTCTTGAAATTCTTGGTGAGAAAACTGTACAATCAATAAAGGTTATTGATACTAAAGAAAATAAAGAAAAAGTAATTAAAGCTACTGGATTTTTTTTAGCAATTGGACATAATCCTAATACTGAAATTTTTAAAAATCAATTAGATATGGATGAAGTTGGCTATTTAATAACCAAACATGATAGCTCAAAAACTAATATGCCAGGTGTATTTGCAAGTGGTGATGCCCAAGATTCTATATATCGCCAAGCAATAACTGCTGCTGGAAGTGGTTGTATGGCCGCTCTTGATGCAGAAAGATACCTAGCTGATTTAAATTAAAAAAAGGGAGTAAAAACTCCCTTTTATTACATATTTCTATAAGCCGGATTCTGTATCTTTTTAAACAAAAAGACCCTTATCATTTATCTAGTTATATTATCACTAATATAATCAAGCGACCTACCCTCCAGAAATTAACGAGTAGTTAATTGTACATAAAGTACATTCTGGTTTATTTGGTCTTGCAATCCATAAGGTTTACCCAATTTTAATGTCGCCATTAAAATTAGTGAGCTCTTACCTCACTTTTTCACCCTTACCATTAAAGGCGGTTATTTTCTGTGGCACTATCTGTATCTTTAATTTTATAAAGATCCTTCCTGTTAGGAAGTATGGTACTCTATATTGTCCGGACTTTCCTCTTTTTAAAAAAAAGCGATAAGGCGAAATATGTATATTTTAAAGATCAAAAATTCAAATATAGTAATTTAATATATTTTACGACTATCTAACCACTTGTGAAATTTTTTTGCATATTTCAAATGTTCTGAATGAGTAATAGAAAAATGGTGATATTCTGAATTATCAGCTTTTGCACACATGTACATATAATTATGATTATCAGGATATAAAACTGATTCAATAGCTTGTAAACTAGGTAAACAAATAGGAAAAGGCGGAAGCCCCTTATTATGGTATGTGTTAAAAGGAGATTTTTTTGTTTTGTTAATATGCTTATTTCTTACTCTTCTAATTATTTTACCATATTCTTTTTTCATAGAATATACAATAGTTGGATCAGCAGATAAATTCCAATTATGTTTCAAGCGATTAATATACAAACCTGAAATAATATTCATTTCATCATAATGACTAGCTTCTTTATCTACAATGGACGCTAGAATAAATACATCATTTTTTGAGAGATTATTTGTTTTTGCTGCACTTATCCTTTCTGGTGTCCAATAAGCTTTGTATTCTAAATGCATTCTTTGAAAAAACTTTTCAGGAGAAATATCCCAGAAAACCTCATAAGTATTAGGTATTAAAATTAATTTAAGACTGTCTAGTGAAATTGGATTAGATTTCACATAATTTATAAAATCTATTGAATCAATTTTTAACTGAGAACTTAAGACTCCAAATAAAGATTCAACATCGTCCATACTATTAAATGTTATATTTATGGGGTCTTGTGATTGGGAACGAATCTTGTTGACTATATCATTAATAGAGTATGAATTGTATAATAAATACCTTCCTGGCTTAAACCAATAGCCTAATCTTTTTTTTTCTAAAAAAGAATTTAGAAACACTTTAAGCACAGGATTAAGATTGACAAATAAAGTATCTAAGTTTTCAACAAGTTCATCATATGTGGTATCCTCTAAAATAAAAATTTCTATTTCTTCTGTGAGAATGGGTTTGTCTATGTATTCATATTTTAGCAAATATAAAAGAGAGGCAATTGAAATTAGTAAAATTAAAAAACTATATTTCATGGGATTTCTTTAATGATAATGCATCTTGATTTTCTGGATTTAATTTAAGGACTTTATCTATATATATATAAGCATCTTCCAAATTATTTTGAATTAATAACAATTGCGCCTTATTAACTAAAGTAGGCTCATGATTAGGATTTAAATTTAAAGCATAATTATAGTAAGATAAGGCAGTTGAATAGTCTCCTAAATAAGAATAAACATAACCTAAATTACTGTAAGCTGAAGTAAAATTACTATCTTCATTTATTATAAAATTAAATTCGTCAATTGCAAACTGAATTTTTTTCTGTTCAAATAAATTAACGGCATATTTATTCCTGAATTCTAAATTAAAAGGTGCAAGCATCACAGCTTTTTGATAAAAAAGAAAAGCATCGGTATTATTATTTCTTTTTGTCATAGATTCACCAATTCTATATGCAGTCCAAGCATCAGTATTATTATAACTCTGTTTAGTCAACACATTATTAAGTAAAGAATCTATACTTATAGCATTTACATGATTAATTATTGAATCATATTCTTCTTTCAAGAACAAATAATAAATTTGAATGTAAAAACCTTGTTTTTCCTGCACGTTGACTTGACTAATCATATTTGATACTGAATCAAGGTAATAACTTTTATTTTCAAATCTCTCGTATTGTTGTAAATAAGCTTGAATAATACTAGAAGTATTAGGGTTTTTATTGTTAATACACACTAAACCTTCAAATTGACTATCATTTGCTGGATTCGGTTTATTAATCGTATCTGAATAAATTCCAATTTTATGATCTGTAATTTTAACATGTGGTATATCAATCGTCTCAGACTTACGCATATGACAACTAACACATTCATTATGAGAAATCGGAGAATGGCTAAAATCATTTTGGCATGAATTTAAATTATGACATGAGTTACACTTATTATTAAATGTTTCTGCCTGAGTGTTTTTTACAGTTTTATGCGGATCATGACAACTAACACAAGATAACTTTTCGCCTGATTCTATATAACATTGACTTAATTTCATCCTATCAACATGTGAAGCCATAATAAATTCATTGTCACTATTTGAGTATCTTGGTAAATATACATCCATGATCTCATTGAGTCTCATGCCAGGTCTAAAATCAAAAAAAGATTTATTTTTATGCAACACTGCATTCCCTTGCAAATGACAACGAGCACAAAGATCATTTTGTAATTCTATGCTCAGATGAGCTGGATTAACAATAGAATAATCAATATGTTTTGAAGTATCAGTAAGTTCTCCATCTTTTATTTTTTCGACATGTAAATTCCCAGGACCATGACAACGCTCACAATCTATGCCTTCTGGAATAAAATTAAATTTATTTTCAGATCCTTTTACAAATCCTGGGTAAGCTGTATGACAAGCAATACATTCTAAACCCATTTTTCTTGAAAAACGACTATTTTGGTCATCTTCAAAACCAGGTGGAAAATCTAGAATAGAATCCTGAGTATAATAAGTGAATGGTGCTTGATATAAATATCCATTATTAATATATAAATGTGAATTTGTATGATGACCTGAACCAACAATATAATCAATATGATATTTTATAAAATGAGTAGTATCTAAACCATCTATTTGATACTCATTAAGATATAAACTATCATTATACCAAAAAGGACGATAGTTTAGTGAATTAACTGAATCAAACAAAATATGCGAAAAATCTGATGAACTATTTTTATATAATGCACTTTTCAGTGACCTTCCCATACCAGTTTGAATATATTGCTCATATTGTTCAAAGTGACATGAAGCACATATATTCATTCCAACAGTTTCAACTTCATTATATGTATTTAAAAATTTAACATCAGTTTTTTGACATGAACAAAAAAATAATAGGATTAAAGTAATATTAAAGATGTAAAAATGCACAAAATTAAATTTTTAACACTCCATCAAATGCTTTTTTAATAAATGAAGATTTTAGTAAAATATCAGTAAATTTATTTTCTTCATAATTAAACGAAACAATTAATGGACCTCCTTTTGTATTGACAGTAGCAATGTTAGTATTTATTAACTTTTTAATTCTAAGAAATAAAGCAGATGCAACGGCTCCAGTGCCACAAGATAATGTTTCAGCTTCTACACCCCTTTCATAAGTCCTAATATATATATTTTTTTCATCAATTGATATAAAAGTAACATTAACACCATTTTTGATAAATTTATCACTATTTCTAATTGCACGACCTTTTTTCTCTACATCAATTAATTCAATGTCTGATGAGTAAACTAAATAGTGAGGAGAACCCGAATTAATCAAAATATCATTACCAAAATCTTTAAAACCTAATACATCTGTCATTGAAATAGTAGCCTCACCAAATCCATAATCATTATTTAAAATAGCATTGATTTTAAAAACACCTTGATCAGTACTAAATAAACCATGAGAATTATTTGTAGAGTTAAACAATCCTAGACTTAACGCAAAATGACCACAACACATACTACCATTGCCACAAAATGAAGATTGAAAACCATCAGAGTTAAAGTATTTCATATGATAAGAATAAACATCATCTAAACATAAAAGAATTAAACCATCAGCGCCAATACCATTTTTTCTATCACACAGTTTATTAATATATTGATGATTAATTTTAAATAATTTATTTCTATTGTCAATAATTATAAAATCATTTCCACAAGAACTATATTTAGAGTATTTAATCATATAGAAAATAAAATTATTTAAATACAAAAATAAATAAATAAATAAACTACATTTATTAAAATTCTTACAAAAAACCAATCAAATGCACCAAAATAATTCTAGTAAATTAGAAAATTTCATAGAAGAAAAAAAAGCTGCCACTAGCTTAATTAACTCTGTTGGAAATTTATTATACAATAAAGGAATTGAGTTAGTTTTATTCAGAAGACACCTTATTGATAAAAATGTATCTGATATACTTAGACTTCATCAATATGCTACCGACTTTGTAAATAAACCAATAAATATTTTTGATTCTACAGAAATTGCAAATATTTTAACACAAATGGATTTATCTCCAGCTAAAATAGATATCGGCAAATTAACATATGAGTACATTAAAAATAAAGCTAATTATAATAATAAAATAGATTTTTTGAACGATAAAATTCATTTTATTGTCGGTGCTGATAAAAATCAACAAATTTCCAAAGATGTGGTTCTATACGGCTTTGGTCGGATAGGAAGACTTTGTGCTAGAGAACTAATAAAACAAGCTGGTAAAGGACAACAACTTAGATTGAAAGCAGTGATTTTAAGAAAGATAGACAGTAAATCATTAAAAAAACGTATATCATTATTAATTCAAGATTCTGTGCATGGTAAATTTTCTAGCTCAGTAGAAATTGATGAAAAAAATCTTACAGTTATTATAAATGGTCAAAAGATTCAATTTTTTGATGAAAAAACTAAAAACTCAATGCATAAACATAACATATCAAATGCATTATTAATTGATAACACAGGAGTGTACAAAGAATATAATGAGTTAAAAAAGCACCTTGAAATTAAAGGAATCAATAAAGTGCTTTTAACAGCACCTGGTTCAGGAATTCCTAATATTGTATATGGCGTAAATCAATCCAATATAAATATAGAAGAAGATTTAATTATTTCTGCAGCTTCATGTACAACTAATGCAATTGCTCCAATCCTAAAAGTAATAAATGATAACAATATTATTATTAAAGGACATATTGAAACAATTCATGCTTATACTAATGACCAAAACCTTCTTGATAATATGCACGATAAACCAAGAAGAGGTAGATCAGCTCCAATTAACATGGTAATAACATCAACAGGAGCAGGTAAAGCCGTCACAAAGGTAATTCCCTCATTAGCCAATAAATTAACAGCAAATGCAATTAGAGTACCAACACCAAATGGTTCACTCGCTATTATTAATATAGAATTAAAAGAAAAAACTTCCTTTGATAAAATCAATGAACTAATAAGACATGCAGCTCTTGAAGGTCCATTAGTGAATCAAATTAAATTTTCAATGAATTCAGAACTTGTTTCTAGTGATATAATTGGAACACCTGGAGCTTCAATCTATGATTCTCCAGCTACAATTGTCTCAAAAGACCAAAAAAATATTATTCTATATATATGGTATGACAATGAATTTGGTTATACTAAACAAGTAATTAGACTAGCTAAATATATTTCTAAAGTAAGAAGATTACATTATTATTAGTCAAATAAGCTAACTAATTGTTTAATTGTAAAATCAACATCATTAATGGTATTATATTTTCCAAATGAAAACCGAACCACTGCACCATCACCACTATCTATTTCAGATATAACATGAGATTTCTTTACATTACCTGAACTACAAGCACTTCCACCTGAACAAGAAATTCCTAGTAAATCTAAATTAAATAACAAAAGATTTGAAAAATTATTTTCTGGAAACGAAACACTCAATACTGTATATAAACTACTTTCTAAAATATCACTTTGTCCATTAAAAGTTGCAAAAGGAAGATTAAGCTTAATTTGCTCAATCATATATTTTTTCAAATTGGAAATATGTTTGACATGATGAGATAAATCTCTATACGCAACTTCCATGGCCTTAGCTAGGCCTACTATACCATAAACACATTCAGTACCTGCACGCATATCTCTTTCTTGAGAGCCACCGTGAATTAATGGAGTTATATTTCTAATTTTGTTAATATATAAAAAACCTACTCCCTTTGGCCCATGAAATTTATGAGCTGAACATGTTAAGAAATCAATATGTATTTTTTTTAAATCAAAATCATAATGACCTACTGTTTGTACTGTATCAGAGTGGAATAGTGCATGATATTTCTGACAAAGTTCACTCACTTTTTTAATATCTAATAAGTTTCCAATTTCATTATTACCGTGCATTAAACTCACTAAGACATTTTTCTTAGTTGACAACATTTTCTCTAAGTGAATTAAATCTATTTGACCAAGATAATTTGTGTTAACATAATCTACTTTGAGAACTTTTTTTTTATTTAATAAATGAAAAACAGTATTTAATACAGCAGGGTGTTCCAATTTTGAAGTAATAATATTTTGAACTCCCGCATCTCTAACAGCCCCTCTTATAGCCATATTATCTGCTTCTGTACCACCTGATGTAAAGAAAATTTCTGACGGATCAGCATTAATGATATTTGCAATGGTTCTTCTTGATGTTTCAATAATTGCTCTGCTTTTTCTACCAGTTGCATGTGAAGAAGAAGGATTACCATAATTCTCACGCATTGTTTTATGCATAATTTCTATGACTTCATTATCAATAGCTGTTGTTGCAGCATTATCTAAATATACTTTATTCATACAAATGCTAATTTATTATAAAAATTCTTTAATCCAACTATTGATTACATCTTTTGAATATTGAGCTTTTTTTAGTGTATCAGATTCAATAATAAGTCTAATTATTGGCTCAGTATTCGACACTCTTATGTGCACCCAAGTTGTTGAGTCAAAATAAAATTTAATACCATCTAATGTTGTGTAATCATACTGAAGATGGTCACAAGTATCTTGAATTTTATCAATAATCTTTCTTGAACTAATATTATTTGAAATTAAAATTTTATTTTTTATCATGTGATATCTGGGTAATGTAGATCTTAACTGTTTTACAGTCATATCCGAATCAGATAAAAATGACAGAAAAAGACCTATGCCAACAAGTGCATCTCTACCCAGATGTGATGGGGCAAAAATTACACCTCCACTACCCTCTCCTCCAATAATAGCATTCTTTTCTTTCATTAATTTCACAACATTAGCTTCACCAACTTTTGATTCGAAATGTTTTGAGCCAAAATCATGTGTAATTTTTTTAACTGCTTGAGTTGTTGATATATTTGAAACTACATTTGAACCCGGGTATTTAGTTAGAATATATTTGACAATTGAAACAATAGTATATTCTTCTCCAAAAAAAGAACCATCTTCCGCAATTAAAACCAATCTATCTACATCAGGATCGATAGCAATACCTAAATCAGCATTATGTGCAATAACTTGATGGCACAATTCAGATAAATTTTCAGGTATAGGCTCTGGATTATGTGCAAAAATTCCATTTGGCTCACAATTTAAGGTTACAACTTCTAAACCTAATTTATCTAATAAATATGGAACATATATACCCCCAGAAGAATTAATTCCATCTACAACAATCTTAAATTTTTTGCTCCTGATTTTTTCTACATTTACATCCTTTAAATTAAGGATTTCCTCAATATGATAATTAAAAAAATCTATAGACATTTTATTGGCTTTAATTAAGTCATTTTTCAATTTTAAAAGTTGATCATCTAATAAATTAGTATCAATTTGAAAAACTTCAGAACTCTCCTCAGATGAAAAAAATTCTCCAGTCGAGTTCATTAATTTCAAACCATTCCACTCAATAGGATTATGACTTGCTGAAATCATTATACCACCTAAACAATTTCGATTAAAATGAATTTTTTTCATCATTATTGCCATCTGAACTGAAGGTGTTGTTGTGATACCTAAAGAAAGTACTCCAATATTATAATCTAAACATGTTTGTTCAACTAAATTCAAAATAGAGTTACCACTAGACCTTCCATCTCGCCCTGTAACAATAAACGGACTTTTAGATGATGAATGAGAAAATGTAAAATAAATAAATTGTTTGACACATTTTTTCACCACTTTAGGCGATAAGCCTTTAGAACCAAGATTTACTAGCCCTCTAACTCCGGATACTGATCGAATTAACACTTAAATAATATATTTTTTTATGACAAATGTAAATAACTTTTTTACACTAATAGTTATAGAATATTATCATTTTAATACTTTTGCATTGAAGTAATAATTTGAAACAAAAAAAATGTATTTAGAAAATTTACCTTCAAGACCAAAAAAACCTAGAAATAAAGGATTAACAATGGTTATGGATAAGGGCTTATCTACACTTGAAGCTCAATGCCTTATGGACTCTAGTAAAAGTTTTATTGATATAATAAAATTTGGCTTTGGCACAGCCATTGTATCAGAAAATATTGAAGAGAAAATTAAGTTGTACACACAAAATGGAATTAAGGTATATTTAGGAGGAACCTTATTTGAAGCATTTGTAGCAAGAAATCAATTTAATCAATATTGCGATTTTATTCAAAAAATAGGATTAAACACTGTTGAAATTTCAGACGGTAGTATCAGGATGGATCATAATCAAAAATGCAAATACATTAAAACTTTATCAAAGAAAAATATTACAGTTTTTTCAGAAGTAGGATATAAAAGTTCAAATAAAATTATTCCTCCATCTAAATGGATACAATTAATGCAAAAAGAACTGGAATCAGGTTCATGGAAAGTAATCGCTGAAGCAAGAGAAAGTGGTAATGTAGGCTTATATAGAAGTGGTGGAGAAGTGAGATCTGATTTAATCGAAGAAATTTTAACAAAAATACCTAAAGAACAAATATTATGGGAGGCTCCGCAAAAAAAACAACAGGTTTTCTTTATTAAACTTTTAGGCGCTAATGTTAATCTAGGTAATATAGGCACAAATGATGTAATCCCATTAGAATGCCTAAGGTTAGGTTTAAGGGGAGATACTTTTTTTAATTTTTTACATAAATCATGAACGAAATATCAATTGAAGAATTTTTAAAAATCAATAGAAATAATCTCCAGATAATTGACATCAGAGAACCATATGAGTATAAAGATGGTCATATAGAATCACTTAACATACCTATGTCACAAATTCTAAATTCCATTAAATTAATAAATAAAGAAAAAAAAGTTATTATATACTGTCAATCTGGAAGAAGAGGGGAATCAGTTGTTTATATGCTAAAACGAAAATTTCAATTAAATAACATATATAACTTAAAAGGAGGTTATAAAGCATATTTGGAAAAAACTATCATTCATTGAAAAATTTTATCAAAAATATTTTTATAGGTATTGCAATAGGATGTGCAAATATAATCCCAGGTTTGTCTGGTGCAACTGTAGCTCTAATCATTGGCGTATATGAAAAGCTTATTAATAGCGTTTCATCTATAAAAAAAAATACAATTGATGACATCTCTAAATTTAAAATCAAGAAATTATATAATGATTTATCACTAAACTTTTTAGTTCCAATTATTATTGGGATATGTATTAGTGCAATTTTATTTGCAAAAGCATTAGATTATTTTGAACTTTTAGAAAAAAACAAACAATATACTTTAGCATATTTTTTTGGATTAATCCTAGCATCAATTCCTTTAGTATTTAGGATGATTGATAAATTAGAAAAAAAACATATATTTTTCTTTATTCTAGGAACCATTGTTGCTATAATAATATCTACATTGCCAGGTTTACAAGAAGAAAATAAAAATATTTTTTTTATATTTTTTTGTGGTTTTATTGGAATAATTGGGATGGTTGTCCCTGGACTATCTGGTTCATATCTATTATTAATCCTAGGTAATTATAATTTGCTAGTTAAAGATTGTATAAATAAATTTTATCAAGATATTAATGCTCTTATTTATCTTACAACTTTTTTTATTGGAATGACTTTTGGGCTCTTAACATTGTCCAAATTTATTTCTTGGTTATTTAAAAAATATAGAAATGAAACATTAGCTATCATTTGTGGTTTTATTCTTGGATCGCTAATTTTTATATGGCCAATAAGATCAACTGAATCTACTGCTCTACTTGAAATTATTTCTCCAATAAAAAAAGAGTTAAATCTAAATGGAAATTTAATTAAATATGTAAATGATAATTATTCTCTTATATTTCTAATTATGATTGGGTATTTTAGTTTAGTATTTTTAGAATATTTAAGTAATAGAAAAAATGTATAAACTAGGTTTAATTGGATTTCCTTTAACACACTCTTTATCAGCAGAGTATTTTAAACAAAAATTTAAAACTGAAAGACTAAAGAATTATAGATATGATCTTTATAGTATTGATAATTTGTTTCACTTTAATAATTTTATCAATTCAAATAAATTAATTGGTCTTAATGTAACAAGTCCTTATAAAAACCAAATTATTAAATATATTGATGTTTTAGATGAAAGTGCTCTAAAATCTGACTCCGTAAATACTCTTCTTGTTGAAGAAGATAAAATTAAAGGTTTTAACACTGACATTATTGGATTTCAAAAAATCATACAACATATTCAAATAGATCAATATAAAAAGGCATTGATATTAGGATCCGGAGGTGTTTCAAGAACAGTTGAATACTGTTTAAATAGTAATAATATAGAAACAAAAATAGTTTCTAGAAAAGCAGTTGGTCAAAAAATCAGTTATGAAGAGATATCCAGCTTTATAAATGAAATCAAACTTATAATTAACACAACTCCTCTAGGTCAATATCCAAACACAAATGATTATCCAAATATTCCATATGATTTAATTACTGCTAATCACTTTTGTGTTGATTTAATTTATAATCCTATGAGAACAAAATTTTTAACAAAATGTAAAACAAAAGGCGCTCAAATAATTGGAGGTAAAATGATGTTTATTTCTCAAGCAGAAGCGTCATGGAAAATATGGAATAAATCTATTAAAAGAAATGTTTAAACTTATTTCAAAGTTCAAACCTACTGGTGATCAACCACAAGCAATTAGTTCAATTGTAAAAGGTTTAAAAGATAATTTTAGACACCAATGCCTAGAGGGTGTTACTGGTTCGGGAAAAACATTTACAATGGCAAATATTATTGAGAAATATAACCAGCCCACATTAGTGCTATGTCACAATAAAACACTAGCTGCACAATTATATGAAGAGTTTAAAGAGTTTTTCCCTAATAACTCTGTGGAATATTTTGTTTCTTATTATGATTACTATCAACCTGAAGCCTACCTCCCAACAACAAATACTTATATAGAAAAAGATCTATCTATAAACTCAGAAATTGAAAAGTTTAGAATAAATACAACTAATTCTCTACTTTCAGAAAAAAAGGATGTAATTGTGGTTGCATCCGTATCATGTATATATGGTTTAGGGAACCCAACATTTTTTAAAGAAAAAACTATTAAAATTCAAGAAGGGACAAATTATAATAGAATAAAATTAATTAGAGACCTTGTTGAAGCACAATATGAAAGAACAGAAGAAAATTACCTAAAAAGTTGTGAATTTAAAGTTTTAGGTGACACATTTATTTTATACCCTAGTAATGAAAAAAATTATTATAAAATTCATTTTTGGGGTAACCAAATAGAAAGAATAGAAAAAGTGAATGGAAATAAGATTACATTGTTAAAGACATTATCAATTCCCCCAGCAAATATATTTACTTCATCATCGGAGAGAACAAAAAGTGCTGTTTCTGAAATAAAAAAGGAGTTAAAAAAACAAACTAATTACTTTATTAAAAAAGGCTTATTAGTAGAAGCAAAAAGAATAGAAGATAGGGTCAATTATGATTTAGAAATGATCAATGAAATGGGTTATTGTACCGGAATAGAAAACTATTCAAGATATTTAGATGGCAGAAAAAAGGGTTCCAGACCATTTTGTCTTATGGATTATTTTTCAAAAGATTTCTTACTATTTATTGATGAAAGTCATGTTACAATTCCTCAAATAAAAGCTATGTACGGAGGAGATAAAGCTAGAAAAAGTACATTAGTAGAATATGGATTTCGATTACCATCTGCATTAGATAATAGACCACTTGAGTTTAGTGAATTTGAAAAAATTAAAAAAAAAGTCATTTATGTGAGTGCAACACCAGCTGATTATGAATATAAAAAATGTGAGGGGCTTATTGTAGAACAAAATATTAGACCTACAGGACTTCTAGAACCAGAAATATTAATACAGAGCTCAAAAAATCAAATTGACCATTTAATGAGCCAAATTAATAATCGAATAATAAAAAATGAAAGAGTTTTAGTGACTACTCTAACTAAAAAGATGGCAGAAAAGCTAAGTGAACACTTAATAGAAGCAGGTGTAAAGTCAACCTATATTCACTCTGAAGTAGACACGATAGATAGAGTAGAAATAATGAAGAATTTAAGATTAGGGACTATTGATGTTTTAATTGGAGTTAATTTATTGAGAGAAGGATTAGATTTACCGGAAGTTTCTTTAGTAGCAATTTTAGATGCTGATAAAGAGGGGTTTTTACGATCTCAAAGATCTTTGACTCAAACAATTGGTAGAGCAGCAAGACACATTTCAGGACAGTGCATTTTATATGCAGATAAAATCACAAATTCAATGCAAAAGACTATAGAAGAAAGTCATAGAAAAAGAACACTTCAAAAAAAATACAATCAGCAAAATAATATTACCCCAACACCTTTATCGAAACATATTCAAAATAACTTATTAGTAACAAAGGAAATATCTCAACTAAAAAATCAAATTTTAAATCCAAATAAATTAAAAATTTTATCAAAAAAAGATTTAAGAAAAAAAATACGTGAGGTCAAAGAATTAATGAACTCTGCAGCTTTAGCTATGAACTTTATAGATGCAGCAGTTCACAGAGATAATCTTGCTTTACTTCAAAAAGAAATAAAGAAATATAATTAATTACCTAATATCAAAGGCAAGCCATTCTCACCGGCACCAACTACTACTACCTTACTGTTTGGAGATTCAGATAGTTTTATAGTTGCTTCAATACCTTTATCTTTTAGAACATTTGTCGTCAAACTAGCACTTAAAATTCTATTTGCTTTTGCTTTACCTTCCGCTTCAATAATTTGTCTTTGTGCTTCTTTTTCAGCCTGCTCAAGCTTAAATTCATACTCTAATGACATCTGTTCTTGTTTTAACTTGTTTTCAATTGCATCTTGTAAAGTTTTAGGCAACGTTACATCTCTTATTAAAATAGCATCAAGAAGTAAGTTTTTTTTGGCTAATGAAATTTTAGTTCGTTCATATATTTCATCTTCAATAGCTTCTCTTTTAGTAGAATATAATTCTTCAGGTAAATATTCACCTATAACCTCTCTGGTGACTGATCTTATTTCAGGTATAATGATATTTTCATGATAACCAACACCTAATTCATCATGAATATAGCCTATTTGATCATCAAATGGTTTATATCTATATGATAATTCTGTTTTTATAGTTAACCCATTTTTTGACAAGACTTCCATAAGAGAAAGATCTTCTTGAATTCTAACATTATAAATATATTTCTCGTTCCATGGTGCGATCAAATGAAAACCTTGATGTTTGACATTTTCTCTATCTAATCCTTTTCCAAATCTATAGAAAACAACTGCTTTTTCACCTGGACCAACTGTATATGTCATACGTGTACCAAATAATAAAATAAAGATTACTGCAAATAAGCCTAACATGGCTAATGGGTTTAAATTTTGGTTCATAATACTATTATATTAAGTCTTGAAATAATTAAATTAACTACAATAATAAGAATTTTATCAATAATTAATATACCTCCGCCTTAAAAACCATTCAAAAAAAATAAGAAAAACTATAAATAAAAAAATCATTGTATAATTGATTAAAGGTTTATAAGTATTTGTATAATTTATTTTAGATTTTGCATGATTAGACTGAATAATTTCATCTAATAAAAAATCTAAACTATCTATGGATGTAGTAAAACCTTGATTTAAAAAAGATAAATTATTTAAAAAATGATAATCTGCAACTTTATTTTGATGTTCTAATGAAAAATCAGATACTACGAACGTACCATTTTCAGTCAATATTTCATCACCGATTTTAACAGATGATGTAAATCGATAATCGCCACTATTTAAATTTAAATTGAGATCATAAGTATCCTGATTAGGGGAAAATTTAAAATTAAATGATTTATTCAGAGAATCTGTGAGTTGAAAATCAATATCATAATCAGTTGTTAGTTGAAAATTTTTATCATATAATTCAGCTTGAAAATATACTTGATCTTGCTTTTCCTGTACTTTTTTATAATCAATAAGGAATCTCTTTGTTTTTTGGTCTGTAAAAAGGAATGTAATTATTTGATTAATAAATTGATTAAAGTATTTGTGATTTTCATGTAAATAAAAATCATTTAATTTCCAACGCCAAATCCCTTCTGCGAAAAAAAATGCAGATGGCACTATATTTTCAATAAATAAAAGGACTGGGTATGTCGTTTGAATTGAGCCAACTTGTTTATAAATTAAAATTTTATGAGGATGAAACACTTCATAATTATTTGATAAAACTGGAATAGGATCAGAATTATTAATAAAGTCAGTAATAGAATCTATAGCAAAAGCAGTAAAATTATCATTAATAGAAACTCTTGATAGATCAAAACTTAAATTTTTATCTTCAAAAGATAAGTAACCAAATTTTTCTATTTTATTTATATCAGAATTAGGCCCTACAAAATGTAAAACAGGTTTATTTTTAAATAATTCTATATTATTATAGGAATTTAAATCTAATTGATGAGTAATAATTAAATCAAAATCTTTATAAACATTATAGTCTGAAGTGTTAAGATTTTCAACCCATCTAGTTTCAATTTTATATTGATCATTTTTATCTAGGGATTCTTTTATTGCTGCAATATCAGGGTGAGGATTTCTAAATAGAATTATTATTTTTTTTCTATCATCAATAACATCAAGGAAAAATGTTTTATTATTATTATTATAATTATCTTCTAAAGAATTGGATTTTAAATTAACTACAAACTTATTAAGTCCAGGTTTTGTAGGAGAAATATAAAATTGAGTTGTCTCAATAAAATTATTTCCTAATACATTTATTTTTTTAGAAGCATATATTGAATCTTTCATAGAATCATGTGAATCACCTAATAAATCTAGAATTAACTGAGTGTCATGAAGCTCTACAGATTTCACAACAACTTCAATAGGGATTTTATTACCTAAATAATTTAATTTATTGCTATATATTGAGGAAACAAATGCATCAGTTTTTTTTGTTGTATCGCCAGTAAGAATAGTATATAAAGGTGCATTAAGATTATATTTTTGATAAATTGGATTTAATCCTTGATTATGAATTCCATCAGAAAACAAAATATAACCAGACACATTAGTGTTCGAATAAAAGTCGGACACATGATTGAGAACCAGGTTGAAATTAGTAGCTCTACCATTAAAATCAGAAAAACCTGATTTCAATTCATTATCAAAGGATATTACGTCAAATTTAGTAGATTTTTTTTTGAGTATTGAATCAATAAAATTAAAGTATTTTTGTTTATAAAAAGTTGAATCTTTTGTTAATAAAATAGAGGAGCTATTATCTTGTAATAAAACTAAACATGGCCTTTCAATTATTTTCTCTTTAATGTTTATAACAGGTTGAAGTAATAAACAAAACAATAAAAAGAGGGAAATGGTTCTTAACGAAAACAAAAGAATTCTCAAATAAATAGAAATATTTAAGTAAGATTTATGATTTCTATAAAGAATAAAACTTAAAAACAAGCTAACGACAAAAAAAAACACCAAAAAAAATGGTGAAGTATTTAAGACAATAGAAGATGATAGGAGCATATCTATGTATTTAAGTTACCATACCTCCACATACATTTATAACTTGCCCAGTAATATAATTAGACAAGTCTGAAGACAAGAATAAACATAAATTGGCCACATCATCTACCGAACCCCCTCTTCTTAAAGCAATACTTTCGCTCCATTTTCTAACAATATCTTGGTTAAGTTGCTCGGTCATTTCTGTAGAAATGAATCCTGGTGCGATTACATTTGATCTAATATTTCTGGCACCAAGCTCTAAGGCAATAGACTTCGAAAAACCAATAATAGCAGCTTTAGATGCTGCATAATTTGATTGACCTGCATTACCTTTAATTCCCACGACAGAACTTAAATTAATAATTGAACCAAATTTTTGTTTTATCATGATCTTTTGAACAGATTTAGTCATGTTAAATACAGAGAACATGTTAACTTTTAATACTTGTTCAAAATCCTCTTCGCTCATTCTTAATAATAAATTATCTTTAGTAATACCTGCATTATTAATTAGAATATCAATTTTACAACCATCTTTAACTATATCATCTACAACTTGAACACATTGCTGATAGTTAGATGCGTCAGATTTTAATGCGCATGCATGACCATTTAAAATTTTACATTCTTCAACTAACTGATTTGCTTTTTCGTCAGATGATATATATGTAAAAAAAACTTTAGCACCATGCTCTACTAGTTTTAATACTATCGCTCTACCAATCCCCCTAGAACCTCCTGTTACAATTGCTGTTTTATTAGTTAATAATTTCATTTTTATTTAAAATTTTTTTCATTTTTAAACCAATATCTGCTGGAGATTCTACAACAGTGATTCCACAATCTTTCATAATGTTCATTTTTGCAAGTGCAGTATCATCTTTTCCTCCAACAATCGCTCCAGCATGACCCATTTTTCTTCCTGCAGGTGCTGTTTGTCCAGCAATAAAACCAACAACAGGTTTAGTGCCATTTTTCTTAATCCAGTATGCAGCTTCATTTTCCATATTACCTCCGATTTCACCAATTACGACTATTCCTTCAGTTTCAGGATCTGACATAAACATTTTGACTGCATCACAAGTTGTTGTTCCAATTATAGGATCACCACCAATTCCTATACAAGTTGATTGACCTAAACCAACTTTTGTTAATTGATCTACTGCCTCATAAGTTAAAGTACCTGAACGAGAAACCACTCCAATATTACCTTTTTTATGAATAAATCCAGGCATTATTCCAACTTTAATTTCATCAGGAGTAATTATACCAGGACAGTTAGGACCAATTAACCTAGATTTTGAGTTTTCTAAGCGATTTTTAACTACTAACATGTCTTTAATAGGAATTCCCTCAGTTATGCAAACAATTAATGGAATTTGTGCATCAATAGATTCCAACACTGCATTTGCTGCAAATGGTGGAGGAACAAAAACTACTGAGACATTAGGTTGACATGAAACTACAGCATCTGCAACCTTATCAAAAACTGGTCTATTAAGGTGAACTGTACCACCTTTTTTTGGAGTAACTCCAGCTACAATATTAGTGCCGTATTGTATCATTTGTTGAGAATGAAAAGTTCCTTCACTACCAGTAAATCCCTGAACTAATACTCTAGAATGTTTATTAACTAAAATACTCATATTAATAAGATGTAATTATTATTAAGTAGCAAACTTAGAAAATAAATTAAGAATAATGATTTCATATGAGTAAAAATATAAAATTAATATATTTGCCGAATGATTTTTAATGATACAATATGTGCAATTTCTTCTGGATATAACCAAAGTGCAATTTCATTAATTAGAATATCAGGTGAAGATGCATTAAAAATATGTGATAAAATTTTTAAAAGAAAAAGTAATAAAAAAATAACTTCTAAAGAAAAGAGCAAATTATTATTTGGTGAAATTATAATTGATAATATGATTATTGATGAAGTACTGGTTTCAATATTTGTAAAGCCATATTCATATACAGGTGAAAATATTGTTGAAATTTCCTGTCACGGATCAATATATATTCAAGATACTATAATTCAAGGATTAATTAAAAACGGATGTAGACTAGCAAAAAAAGGGGAATTTACTTTAAGAGCTTTTTTAAATAAAAAAATTGATTTATCTCAAGCTGAAGGTGTAGCTGAACTAATTTCTTCTGAAAATGCTGAATCGCATAAATTAGCAATGCAACAAATGAGAGGAGGATTCTCAAATGAAATTCAAGTTCTAAGAAACAAATTTGTAAAATTTGCTTCACTGATAGAATTAGAACTTGATTTTAGTCAAGAAGACGTAGAATTTGCAGATAGAAATAAACTTGTTAAAATAATTGATAAAATCAAGAAAAAAGTCATTAGTTTATTGGATTCTTTCAAGTATGGGAATGTTTTAAAGAATGGCACTCCTATTTCAATAGTAGGCCATCCTAACTCTGGAAAATCTACATTATTAAATACCATTTTGAATGAAGATAGAGCAATTGTTTCTAACACCAAAGGAACGACTAGAGATACAATTGAGGAAGATGTTATAATTCAGGGTCATAAATTTAAATTTATTGATACTGCAGGGTTAAGAAAAACAAAAAATAAAATAGAAAAAAAAGGAATTGAAAAAACACTCGAAAAGATAGATTCCTCAGCAATAGTGATTTATCTAATTGATAAAGAAAATTTTCAAAAGCAGGAAGTATTGAATGATATTAAAAAAATTAAATTCAAACTTAAAAAACCTGCTGAACTTATTTTAGTTGCTAATAAAAATGATTTAAATAATTCAAATATTAAACTTGATCTAGAGGAGCCCAACAAAATTATTCATATTAGTGCAAAAAACCGTAATACAATTAATGAATTACTAGATGAAATTACTAAAAAAATAGATTTATGGAAAACACTAAATCAAACTTCAATAATAATTAATCAAAGACATTTTGATACACTAACAAAAATCATTCAAAGTATTGAAGAAATTGAAAAAGGTTTAGCTATTAACATTTCTGGTGAACTTTTAGTGCTAGATATTAAGAGATGTCTTGATTTGCTTGGAGAGATAACCGGAGAAATAACTAATGAAGATTTATTAGATTCTATTTTTAGAGATTTTTGCATAGGAAAATAAAATAATATATTATTGCACAATCATTGTGGGGTGCCCTGAGGCTGAGAATATACCCATAGAACTTGCGATGGTAATTCATCGAAAGAATTATTAACATTTTAATATTTAATACAATGAAAAAAATTATTTTTTTAATCATACCATTATCTAATTTTATTTTAAGTCAAAACACATTAACTAATGATTCTATTATTTTACTTGATGAAATTAAAGCTATATATCAAGCTACAACACTCACACCAATAACATTTCAAAATATTGATCAACACGAAATTAAAGCTAATTCCATAGGACAAGAACCATCTATTTTGTTGACCAAAACTCCTTCAGTTACTGCTTATTCTGATGGTGGTTTCAATCAAGGCTATTCATATTTTAGACTCAGAGGAATTGATCAAACAAGGATAAATATTACACTAGATGGAGTACCACTAAATGATCCAATGGATCACGCATTTTACTTTTCTAACTTTCCTGACATTTTAAATTCTGTAAGTAAAATTCAAATTCAAAGAGGAGTAGGGACTTCAAAAAATGGCACATCAAGTTATGCAGGTAATATTGAATTATTTTCTCCATTTTTTCATAAAACTCAGAAATATGAAATTGGATTGGGCTCAGGCTCATTTAATAGTTATAGACTTTATGGAATTTATAATTCTGGAATCAAACAGAATAAAGCACTATACGCAAGAATTTCTAAAATTTATTCTGGTGGATACAAAAAACATTCATCACACAATGCTCAATCTCTCTTTGTCTCTAGTAGTATTTTAAAAAATAAATCAATATGGAAATTTAATATTTTAGCTGGTAATCAAAATAATAATTTAGCATGGATGCCAGTCACTGAAAGTGAAATAAATTGTGATAGAAGAACTAACTCAAATTCACCTGATGAAGAAGATAACTTCTCTCAAGTTATAATGCAAATACAAAACTCATATACTGTTAACCATTCATCGTCAATTAAATCAAGCTTATACTATATCTTGGCAGATGGTTGGTGGAATTTTGATCTTGATAATTATTATGGAGAAACTATACCTACCTACCCTTTATCTCGCAATGCACTTTTATCTCATTTAAATGGAGCATTTATAAATTATTCTAAAACTTATAGAAAAACAAAATTTACTTCTGGTATTCACGGGAATATATACCAAAATAACTTTACAGAAAGCGCTGTTGAAACTAAAGAAATATGGAACCAAAACACAAAATATAAAAAAGAATTTAGTGGTTTTACAAAGTTTGAGATTGAAGCTAATAAAATGCTTATTTTTGGAGACATACAATATAGAACTACTCAATTTGACTATGATGGGGCAATTAATTTTAACACATTAAAATGGAGCTTTATCAATCCTAAAATTGGTTTAAGTATAAATCTAAAAGATTATAATACAATATATTTAAATGTAGGAAAAAGTGGAAGAGAACCATCACGATATGATATGTTTCAAGGAATGGATGTCTTATCATATTTATGTGATATTGATGAAAATGGTCAAATAATTATTCCCAAAGATGGACATACTCTAATAAACAATGCAAACCCGGAATATGTGACAGATTTTGAATTTGGAATAAGAAAAAAAGAAAAAGATAAAATCATAAATATCAACTTCTATTATTTAAACTTTAATAATGAAAGAGTTTTGAATGGCGAGATGGGACCTAATGGTCTTGCTTTGACAAGTAATGTAGAAAAAAGTTTTAGAACAGGTTTAGAAATATTTGGAGAGATGAAAATTAATGAAAAAATAAAACTAATTAATAATACTTCTTTTAATCATAGTGAAATTGAAGAGCATGATATAACATTTGAACCTATTCTGACTCCAAATTTCATATTAAATCAAGAAATAATTTATTCAGTAAGTAATTTCAACATCAGTATGTCAGCAAGATACCAAAGTGCATCCTACATGAATTTTGAAAATACAGAGAAACTAGATGACTATATAGTAATCAATGGGAGAATTGACTATCAAAAAAATGATTATATAATATCATGTTTTATCAATAATATTTCAGATAATTATTACTTTAATTATGGAACCTTAAATAACGATCCATATGATAGTATTGAAGATGGATCAAGGACCTACTTTGTTCAAGCGCCTAGAAACTTTTTCCTTTCTTTAAAATATATGTTCTAAATTATTTTAGTTTTTATTGTTTTTTTCATTAGCTATTTCAGCAGATACTATACCGGTAGGTACAGCAATAATTCCATAACCCAGAATCATAATAAAAGTAGCAACAATTTTACCAAAAATAGTTACCGGAACAACATCACCATAACCAACAGTTGTTAGTGTCACAATTGCCCAATATATTGAATCTGGCAATGTGTCAAAACCATTTTTTTGACCCTCAATTACATACATTAATGAGCCCAAAACAACAGATACAAGAAGAACAAATAAGACAAAAGCAAAAATTTTTGGTCTAGATTTATCTAAAGCAATCATCATAATATTTCCACCTGTAACATATTTTTTTAATTTAAAAACCCTAAAAACTCTAATTAGTCTTAGTATTCTTATATCTAATAAAACACCAATTGGTGGATAGAAAGTTCGTAAATAAGTAGGAATTATAGCTAATAAATCAATAATGCCCCACCATGACAAAATATATCTTGATGTTTTTTTAGAAGAATATATACGTAATAAATATTCAATTGTAAAAACTACAGTAAAAAACCACTCAGAAATAACTAATATTTCATGGTATTTATCATTTATACTTGGCACACTTTCAAGTATTACACCAACACATGATAGAAGAATAAAAATCAACAACCAAACGTCAAATAAATATGCATATCTTCCATTTGTAGTAAAGATTATATTATGTATTTTATTTTTGAGAGCTCTTTTTTTCATTTTTTAGAAAAATATAATTTTAGTATTATAATTACATATTATCTTCGCAGATTTCACAATTAGGCCTATCTAGAATATTTAACTTAAATTTTGCAAAAATACTTCTATGGTTAGATTCATAGTTTTGTATTATAATATCAGAATACGTATCTGGACCAACTAAAAAAACTGAATCTAATTCTATTTGATTTTTAAAATAAATAAAATCAATCCTGTCATGAATTTCATTAAAATTTAAAAATGGTGTCCATGTATTACCAGGGAATTCAACATAATTAGGATACAAATATCTATAGCTATCAATTAATTCTAGATTTTGCATTTTATTTGAAGCAGGCCAATTGACCACAAAGGGATCTCCATTATTCATAAATTGAAATTGCATAGGGTTAAATGCATCCTGTTTCCAATCTAAATGAGAAGGTTCATTAAAATCACCCGCCACAATTATTGGCATCATATCATTAAGATTTTCAATTTTTTCAACTAAAGAATCTATTGATAAACCACGAGTTTGTTCCGCTTGGTGAATGGCTTGTTGAGGCGTTGTAATTAAAGTATCTCTAATATCATAAGGTTGGTATGGAAGATCTTTTAAATGCACATTAAAAAAATTGATATAATCCATTTCATTCAGGATGATTTTATAATGATTATCCTGAATCATTTGTATTGGATACTTTGATAGAACAGAAATACTTTCATTACTATTTCCAATATAGCACAAGTTAAAATAATCTGCTAGTTGAAAGCCAACTTCATAAGATTCTTGCAAAGCAATTACATCTGGACTTAAAGAACTGATAACCTCGACAGCACTAAAAAAAGATGCTGACTCCAACCTGTTAAATGATAATACTGATAATTCCGAACCTTCGGAAATTGTATGGTCACATAGCTTCAGCTTTAACATACCTAAAGATTCTATATCTCTATTTTTTTCACATGAAGTGAAAAAAATAATCAGAAGAAACAAGTATTTATACAATCTCATGATGCTAAATTAATTAATAATATTAGTTTTGGAAATTATTGTTATGAAACTAAAAGAAAAAAAAGCTAAATTCTTAACTAAATTATTTCAGCATTTAGATGGAATTGTACTAATTCCAACAGTTATTGAACTTAGTAATAAAAAAATTATTCCCAATTTTAGCAATTGTAAACTCAAAAATATTGCAAAAAAATATAATGCCAATTCTGCATATTTACATGTAGCATTAAGAATACTTTGTTCTCAAGGCATCATCAAACAAGAGATAAATAAAGATGACACTATAGAATTTCAAGTAAATGAAACAACTAATTATAAATTAACTCAATTAATTAATAATTATTCAATTATCAAGCCACTATATCTCAACGAAATTAACTACTCGGTAATTTTAAAAAATACCGATATATCCTCATCTAATAATTCTTCTCAAATTTTAGAGAAAGTTATCACTGACTATATCAAAAAATTTTCTACAAATCACAAAGAATCTTTTTCAAGAAACCATATTGAAGGCGCAATTATAGGGCCAATTTTAGTGCACTTGTTAATGGGTAAAAAATTAAAAGAAGATTTTACAGACTGGTGCAATCTTGTCTCTGAAAAATGGATTAAAAAAATAAAAATGTTTTTTGTTATAGCTGGTATTTTAAATAAAAAGCATGAATTAACTGATTACGGTTTATTCTTATTTAAAAGAGCTAGTTCATATGGAGTAACCGTGTCTTATTTGCCAACATATAGAAATATAGGCAATCTTTTATTTGGAAATTATAAATCTCTTTGGTCTAAAATTGGTGAAGAAGAGAAGCATGTTGATCGAGCAATGAATGTGTGGGGCAGCGGTGGAGCACATAAAACATATTTCAAAAAAATAGATCAAATAATTCTAGATTTATTCAACCAACCAATTGAAAAACAACCAAAAGGATTTATTGATATTGGTTGTGGAAATGGCAAGTTTATTGAACATATTTTTGATCTTATTTATTACAAAACTAAAAGGGGAAAACAACTTAATCAATATCCCCTATTTATTGTAGGAAGTGATTTTAATTACAAAGCCCTAGAAGCTACTCAAAAAACTATTCACAACGCAGACATTTGGGCAAAAACTGCTTTTGGGGATATAAGTGATCCTGAAAATTTAGCTTTAAAACTTAAGAAAGAACATCAAATTAATTTAGAGGACTTACTAAATGTTAGATCATTCTTAGATCACAACAGAATTTACAATGCTCCAAAAAAAGATGTGATCAATAAAAGCAAATCTACTGGAGCATTCTGTCAAAAGGGTAAAAAAATCAGCAATCACTTATTACAACAAAATCTACAAGAACATTTTGAAAAATGGTATCCATATTTAAAAAAATATGGTTTACTAATTGTTGAACTCCACACTATTAATCCAACAATAGCTGCTCAAAATATTGGAAAAACTGCAATTACAGCATATGATGCTTCCCATGGATTTTCAGATCAATATATAATTGAGTATGAATATTTTTTACAATCTGCAAAAGAAGTTGGACTAATTCCTGATAAAAATCATGAGTTTCTTTTTCCTTCAAAAGAAATACCAATAGTTAGCATTAATAGACTGATAAAAAATTAAGCTACATATTTACAGCACTGTAATTTCTCCATTTGTCTACTACTTCTTTTAAATCGGTAGGCATCTCTGTTTGCAACTCAATTATATTATTATTAACTGGATGAATAAATGATAATTTAATTGCATGCAAAGCTTGTCTAGGTAAAATTTTAAAACAATTATTTACAAACTGCTTATATTTTGAAAAAGTAGTACCTCTTAAAATTTTATCTCCTCCATATTCATTATCATTAAAAAGCGGGTGGCCAAAATGCTTCATATGAACTCTAATTTGATGAGTTCTTCCCGTTTCTAATTTACATTTAACAAGGGTTACATATCTAAATCTTTCTAGGACTTCAAAATGAGTAACAGCATGCTTACCTTCAGAATCATCATTAAATACAGCCATTAATTTCCTATTTTTCTTATTGCGACCAATATTTCCCTTAATCGTGCCTGATTGATCTTTAATATCTCCCCACACTAAAGCAACATATTCTCTTTTGATAGAACGATTAGCAAATTGTAATGAAAGTTTAGTTAATGCATTTTCATTCCTAGCAACGACGATTAATCCTGTTGTATTTTTATCTAATCTATGTACTAACCCCGGTCTTTGAGAACTATCTTGTTGTTTAATATCAACATATTTAAACAAAAGTGCATGCACTAATGTTCCTGTGTAATGGCCATAACTTGGATGAACTACCATATTGCTAGGCTTATTAATGACCACAACATTTTCATCTTCAAAAACCACATTTAAAGGAATATTTTCGGGAATAATTTCTTTTGAATAAGGTTCATAAGGAAATTTGATACTAATTTTATCAAGGGGTTTTACTTTATAATTTGATTTGACTATACTATTATTACAAAATACATTTCCAGAAATTATTGATTTTTGAATTTTATTTCTGCTAGTATTAGCTAACCTAAGCATTAAAAACTTATCAATTCTAATAAGATCATGATTCTTCTCAACCTGAAAAGAAAAATGTTCAAACAAATCGTCACATAAGTTGTCACTCAATTCATCCATGATTATTATTTCAATATTTCAATTACTGTATCTTTTGCTAAAACATTAACAAATGTACCCAATGGAACTTTAGAGTTAAATGGTGGATCTTGTTTATATACTCTTGAAAAAATTGAATCATTAACCGGTTGAGATAAAGAGCATAAACCCATGTTAAGAGAGCTATTATGCAAGAATGTCTTAAGTTGAGACAATTCCATGTTAATAATATTGGGCATGACAAGATGGTTTTCAAATCCATTTCCTAAGTATAAATCAACAATAGAAAATTTTGGCAAAGAATCGTGATGCGCGAGTTTACGATTATTGTAATTAGCGTATATAGCAACATCTTTTATATAATGATCAATATAATGTATATTTCCTACTTGAAATGAACTATTTTCTATCAAGCGCTTGCTTTGTCGAATGGATTTATCTTGAATATCAGGAAACGGTAAGTATTGAATTGTTAGTGGATTAATAGTTAAATATATTTTTCTTCCAGGCTTTACAATAGAACCGTAACTAGGATCATGAGATAGTACAGCACCTCTTTGAAATTTAGGATTATATGCTGCAGAATCAATAATTAAAAAGTTTAAATCATATGAAAGCAAAGTATCTTCAACTTCATACATTGACAACCCAATTAATGAGGGCACATTTACTATTTCAGCATGTAAAGTATACTGTTTTAAGCTAAAATTTATTATTTTAAAAACCAATACATAAATTAATAAGACAGTTAAAAAAAAGTATAAAACTATTCTATAATTTATTTGCATACGCTTTTATTTAATTTATAAATATATCTAATTCTGTCTCAAGTTAGCTCTAAACTATTAAATATATATTTTAATTATAAAATTAATTATCTTAGTTAAATGGAGCATATTGCAATAGTTACAGGCGGTTTTTCTAATGAAAAAGATATTTCTTTAGAAAGTGCTCAAACTATTTATCACAACATAAATAAGGAAAAATATAAAGCCTATATCGTAAATTGTCTAAATATTAATAATTTTCAAGTTATTATAAATACAAAAAAAATTGAAATTGAAATTGAAGATTTTACATTTCAATTAAATGGTAAAAAAATAGTCTTTGACAAAATATTTTTAATGATTCATGGTTCTCCAGGCGAAGATGGTAAATTATGTGACTATTTTGATTCAAAAAACATACCTTACACATCTGCAAATAAAAAAAAATTAGAATTAACATTTAATAAGTATAAATGTAATAAATATCTAAACCTAAAAGGCTTTAATGTGCCTCAATCTGTATTGTTTTATAAAAATTTTACACCCACTTTTCCCTGTATTGTTAAGCCTGCATCTTCAGGATCAAGCTTTGGTATTAGTTTAGTTAAAAATATTAAAGAATTAAATAATGCAATTAAACATGCCAAAAAACATGATAAAGAAGTGATGATAGAAGATTATATTGAAGGAAGAGAGTTTACTTGTGGCATCTATAATTCTAAAAACAAAATTATCACTTTACCAATTACTGAAATAATTAGTGAAAATGAATTATTTGACTATGATGCAAAATACAGTGGAAAATCTAAAGAAATTACACCTGCCAAAATAAATAAAATAGTGGAGAAACAAATAAAGGAAATTTCAAAAAATGTATATCACAAAATAAATTTATCTGGTTTTGTGAGAATTGATTTTATAGTAAGTAAAGAACAAGTATTTCTAATTGAAATCAATACAATTCCTGGCTTTTCTGAAAAAAGTATTTTTCCACAAATGCTAAAACAAAAACAAATTACAATATCTGATTTTATTACTGATCAACTTAACAATTTAAATAATTAATTAATTTTTCAAGTGCTTTTGATCTGTGACTTAGAGTATTCTTATTTTCTAAAGACATTTCACCAAATGTTTGATCAAATCCATTTGGAATAAATATAGGATCATATCCGAAACCTAAATTACCTTTCACTTCATAGTTAATTACACCATCAACAACACCCTCAAAAAAAAACTCACCTTCATGATTTTTTAAACAAATTATAGTTTTAAAGTTAGCTTTTCGATCTTTTATGTTTTTTAATTTGAACAGTAACTTATTAATATTTTCTATTGACGTAGAGTTAACACCTGCATATCTTGCAGAAAACACACCAGGCTCGCCATTTAAAGCGCTAACCTCTAAACCAGTATCATCTGATATACAAGGGATATTATATTTTTGAAATATAGTTTTAGCTTTAATTAGTGCATTTTCTTTCAAAGAAACACCACTTTCAACAATATCTTTAAAATAACCAATTTCTTTAAGACTAATTATGTTTAGATCTAATAATTTAGTCCTCATTTCTTTAACTTTATTTTCATTATGAGAAGCAATAATATATTTATTCATGATGATATGGATGTTTGTTTATAATAGTAAAAATACGATATGACTGTTCAAGAATTAATACTCTTGCTAGCATATGAGGGAGCGTCATCTTAGATAATGATAAAATAAAATTAGATTTTAATAAAATAGATTTTGGTATGCAGTATGCATTTCCTACTAAAAAAATTAATGAAGTAGATATATTTAATTGATCTTTAATTTTTTTTTTAAACTCTAAAGTAGAGAGATTTTTACCATTTTCATCAAGACTAATCAAATAGTCATTCGGCTTGATATGATGTAAAATTTTTTTTTCTAATTTGGTGATGTTTGTGTCTGAAAAATAAAACACATCTGATTTAATATAATGATTTAATCTTTTGAGATATATATTAATTAACGAAGTTGATATTTCCTTATTTTCTTTACCTAAAAATATAAATTTTAATTTCATAAATTAAATTTCACTATTTTGTATCACAATTATTACATTACTAAATTTAAATGAACACTAAAATAAATAATTTTATAAAAAATGCACTTTTAGAAGATATAGGAAATGAAGATATAACATCAATAGCTTGTATTGACAAGAAATCTGATGGAACTGCACAACTTATAACTAAAGAGAATTGCTTCATTGCAGGAATTAATTTTGCAAAACAGATATATCAATTTTATGATAAAAAAATAAAGTTTAACCCTATTAAATTAGATGGTGAATATGTTAAATCAAAATCTACTATATTCACAATTCATGGTAACACTCATTCAATCTTAGCAACTGAAAGATTAGTACTTAACTGCATGCAAAGAATGAGTGGAATAGCTACAAAAACTAATCAATTTATTGAAAAAGTTAAGGACCTTGATACAGTAATACTAGATACTAGAAAAACATGTCCTAACATGCGTTTCTTAGATAAAAAATCTGTAGAATTAGGAGGTGGAACTAATCATAGAAATAGACTTGACGACTTCATTATGATTAAGGATAATCATATTGATTTTTCAGGCGGAATAGAAAAAGCAATAAAAAGCTGTCAACATTATATAAAGAAAACAAAGAAAAAAATTAAAGTGGTAATTGAAGCCAGAAATATAAATGAAGTTAACCAAATTATAAAATATGGATTTGTAGATAGAATTTTATTAGATAACTTCAATATTGTAGAAACTAGAAAAGCAGTTGAAAAAATTAATAAAAAATTTGAAATTGAATCATCTGGAAATATTAATATTAATAATGTAAGAGATTACGCATTATGTGGAGTAGATTTTATATCAATTGGCAGTTTAACGCACTCTATAAAAAATGTAGATCTAAGTATGATATACCTAAAAAGTAACTAATCCATTTAGATAATTTATTTATCTTTAAATAAAAATTTTTAATCCTATGAAAAATACTTTTGCAATTATATTTTTTATAACTACATATTCCTTGTTTAGTCAAGATATAACAATGTCCTCTCCGCAATCTAATATTTTAAATATTGACACCTTAATTAAATATGACCCTCTCTCAAAACCAAATACTTATGCAAATTTTGACAATCCCAATTATTGGAAAAACAAAATTCCTTATGAAGGATATTGGCAGCAAGACGTACACTACATAATTAATGCAGAAATAATAGATTCAAAAAATCTTATTATAGCAAAACAAAAACTATTTTACACCAATAATTCCCCTGACAAGTTAGATCATGTTTTTTTCCAC
>CEUK01148231.1_pt1 | contig 42480 bp, 39 predicted proteins | sample 356451 | NCBI WGS metagenome assembly CEUK01 (sample SAMEA2622843, study PRJEB7988) | marine metagenome | isolation source: saline water (ENVO:00002010), including
AGTACCAGTGTGGGGGATCACCCTCTCAGGCCCCCTACCCATCGTTGCCATGGTAAGCCGTTACCTTACCATCAAGCTAATGGGACGCATGCCCATCCTATACCGTAACCTTTAAATTATAAATCATGCGATTAATAATTATTATGAAGTATTAATCCGAATTTCTTCGGGCTATCCTTCAGTATAGGGCAGGTTGCATACGCGTTACGCACCCGTTCGCCGGTCGTCATCAGAAAAGCAAGCTTTTCTATGTTACCCCTCGACTTGCATGTGTTAGGCCTGCCGCTAGCGTTCATCCTGAGCCAGGATCAAACTCTCCGTTGTATAAAACTTTGAATTTTTGTTGAGGCTCGTTTGTTAATTTAATTTTTACGCTGTTTCCTTATTTCTCAATATTTTCAAAGAACTTATAATATTAATAAAACTACAGTTACTAGCAATTAACTAGTAATATAGTTATACTTCAAATTCACCTAAACTCGTTTGTTTAGGGAGCACAAAGATATACATCTTTTTTATTATCACAATGCTTTTATTAAAAAATAAAAAAAGTATTGTAAAAAAAAAAGGGATTAAGTATCTAAACGTTTGATTTTTAAGGGAAAAGAAAATAATATTTTTTTTATTAAAAACATTAATTTATCACTAAATCAATCTATTAAAATAATCAGATTATAGTATAATAAAGTAAACAGAGATAGAAAATTGCTATTTCTTTTTCGATGGTTTGATTTTATCAACCCATTTATCACTTTTCATTTCACCAAGAACAGTAACTTGTTTCATTCTTGAATAATCTTTAGCTGCAAGTAACATTTGATCTTTAGTATCTCTCCTAATTAAAACACCTCCACTACCTTGATTTTTCACTTCTATATAAAAACCGTCTTTTAATCTAGCCGGTTTAGTCGCTGGTCTTCCCATTAAATTATATTTTAGTATATATTCTTAATTCGCGCAATATACAAAAGAATAATTTTATTAAGATAGTATCAGCAAAAGTTTTTAAAAAATTTGATTTAACTATGAATTCCAAATTGACCAGGATTTCAACGCCTGCTCTTTCAACATGCTATATCCATTCAAAATTACTGCTCCTTGCTCTTCCGCTTTTTTCAATAATACAGTTTTTGATGGATTATATATTAAATCAACCACTAAGTGATCTACTGATAAATAATTATACGGTAAATTAAACTGCTCATCTATATTAGGATATGTGCCAATTGGAGTACAATTTACAAGCATTTTACAAGAATTAATCATATCCTTGTTCATATTATTATATGAAAATTCATTCTCATTTTTAGGATTCCTAGAGATGAATATTACATCTATACCCATTGAATTTAGCACAAAATTTACAGCTTTAGAAGCTCCCCCTGTACCAAATATTATAGCTCTTTCATGTCGATTAGTTATAAAGGGTTTAACAGAATTTTTAAAACCAAAAATGTCAGTATTATAACCTATTTTTTTACCCGATTTAAATTGAATAGTATTTACTGCTCCAATATTATTCGCTTCTTTACTTAACTCATCTAAAAAAGGGATAATCTTTTCTTTAAAAGGAATTGTAACGTTTAAGCCATTATAATTAGAAGTAAATAATTTATCAATCTCATAAATGTTATTTAATTCTATATTAGAGTACTTTGCATCAATCTGATTCTTACGAAAGAAATCTTCAAAAAATAATTTTGAAAAGGAATGAGATAATGTTTTACCGATTAAACCATATTTCTTCATTTTCATTGAATTGAAAAAGATTATTTTTTAATATGATTAGGTGAAAACCTATCAAAAATAATTATAACAAAAAAACCTAATAAGAATAATAAAGAAGCAGATAATATATATGATTCACCTGCAAAATCAGAAGGCAATATATTATATTGAATTATTTCTTCTTTACTCTTAATAATTGTTTCTTTCCAAGGCCATACTTTATTTAGAGAGCCTATCATAAATCCCATCAAAACAGCAATAGTATAAGATTTAAAATTACTAAACAAATATTTTAATAACCGTGCAAATGAGAAGAGGCCAAATAAACAACCAAAAGCAAACAAGCTAATAATTAAAAAATTTTTATCTCCAATTGCATTGAGGACCTTATCATAAGTCCCTAGAATAATTAAAATAAACGCTCCTGATATTCCAGGCAATATCATAGCACAGATTGCAATAGCACCACTTAATATAATATACCATTCTGAATCAATAAATCCAATAGTATCAACTCTAGTTAAATAATAAGCAAATGCCGCACCAACTGCAGTCATAAAAAATAAAGTTAAGGACCATTTCTCAATAACTTTAAATATTAACCAAACACTAGAAATAATTAATCCAAAGAAAAAACTCCAAACCAAAATTGGAAATTCTACTAATAAATAAGAAACAAATTTTGCTAGAGAAAATACACTAATACCTATTCCTAAAAATAAATAGAGAAAAAAAGTACCATTAATTTGAGTCCAAAAAGTTTTAAATCCCTTTTCGAACCATATTTTAAAAGAATTAATACTTATATTACTAATATTATCAATAAGTTGCTCATAGATTCCAGATATAAAAGCAATTGTACCACCAGAAACACCAGGTACAACATCTGCAGCACCCATAGCCATACCTTTCAACATCAATATCAAGTATTGTATCATTGATCTATTACCCATTAATATCTTTCTAAAGTTGAGTCAATCTTATCAATCCAGTTCATTATACCGCCATCTAATACTTTAACATCTTCAAAATTATATTCTTGAATTAAGAGATTAGCAACAGCCTCTGCACGTTTTCCTGTTCTACAAATAATAATCGTCTCAGTAAGACGGTTCAATTGATTAATTCGCTCAGGTATTTTTTCCATTGGAATATGAGTTGATTTTAATTTACAAATATCCAATTCGTATGATTCACGAATATCAATAACAAATATATTGTCATTCTGTTTTATTTTATGATTTAATTGTTTAGGAGTAATATATTTCATTGACATAAAATTATATTAAATAAATAAATATAATATATAATGACAGACAATTTAAATATCAAACTTAATTTCATTATACAAGAATGTAAAATTTTGATATAAATTTAAAATCACTTTATTTAATTTTGTTAATATGTTAAAAATAAAAGCATGGTTTAGTGCATTAAGATTAAGAACACTAACATTATCTCTTTCAGGCATTTTATTAGGGTCAGGCGCAGCACATTATAATAATCACTGGAATAATAAAATCTTCTTTCTTGCAATATTAACATCTATTTTATTTCAAATTATTTCAAACCTTGCAAATGATTTAGGAGATGGAATTAAAGGAACAGATAACAATAATAGAATTGGCCCAACTAGAGCAGTTCAATCAGGTATTATCTCTAAAAAAGAAATGAAAATTGGAATTATATTAACATCGATATTAAGTATTCTATCATCATTACTTTTAATATATTATAGTTTGAATAGTATGCCATATTATATTATCATATCCTTCATAATATTAGCAATTTCATGTATTGTAGCAGCTATTAATTATACATTAGGAGCAAATCCATATGGATATTATGGCTTTGGAGATATTATGGTTTATATTTTCTTCGGATTTGTCAGTGTAATTGGTGTATATACCCTTTTTGCAAAATCATTTTTAAGTATAAATATATTGCTTGCAATTTTTATTGGATCTATCAGTACAGCTGTACTTAACTTGAATAATATGAGAGATTTCGAAAATGACAAGAAATGTAATAAGAACACTCTTGTTGTCAAAATAGGAATGAAAAAGGCAAAAAATTACCATATAATATTGATATTATCAGCTTTGATTTCAATAGCTTTATATTTTAACAAACTTCAAGAACCGATGGTTTTCTTAGCCTTAATTCCATCTATATTTTTATTTAAACATCTGTGGAAAATAATCTATACTAAAAACCCAAAAGAATTTGACTCTGAATTAAAAATTGTATCATTAACTGGATTTTTTCTTTCAATAAATACATTAATAACATTAATCATACTATGATAAATTTAAAGTTCACAAGAAAAGAATTTAAATTCAAAGAAATATGCCAAACCAGCCGAGGAATATTAAAAGAAAAACACTCTTGGTTTATTGAAGTTTGGAAAACGAAAAATCCAGAAATAAAAGGAATTGGTGAATGTAGCATAATACCTGGATTATCACCAGATTTTGAATCTCACGAAAAATATGAAAAGAAACTAAAAGATTTATGTGACAATATAAATATAAATTTAGATTTATGGCCATCTATAAAATTTGGTTTGGAAACTGCTATTTTGGATTTGAAAAATGGAGGAAAAAAAATAATTTTTAAGAATTCTTTTATTAATGGAAATAAAAAAATTCCAATAAATGGATTGATTTGGATGGGAGATTACAAATATATGGAGCAACAAATTGAAGAAAAATTAGAGCAAGGTTTTTCTACAATCAAAATGAAGATTGGTGCCATAAATTTTAACGACGAACTAAAGCTTCTATCAAAGATTCGAGAAAAATACTCGAAAAAACAAATTTCATTAAGAGTTGATGCAAATGGTGCGTTTACAGCTAAAGAAGCTTTAGTCAAAATCGATGAGCTTTCTAAATTAGATATACATTCAATCGAGCAACCTATAAAGACTGGTCAAATTAATGAAATGAAAAAATTATGTGAAAAAACAAAAATACCAATAGCCCTTGACGAAGAACTTATAGGAATATATAATTATGAATATAAGGTGAAATTAATTAAAGAGATATTACCTCAATTTTTAATTTTAAAACCTAGTCTCCATGGAGGAATAAGTGGGACTAAAGAATGGATTAAAATAGCAAAAAAATTCAATGTAAATTGGTGGATAACTTCCGCATTAGAATCTAATATTGGACTGAATGCAATATGTCAATTATCAGCAGAATATGAAAACCCATTGCCACAAGGTTTAGGAACAGGATCAATATACTTAAATAACATACCGCCTAATTTAAAAGTAAAAAACGGTTATATATTTATTTAGCATAAAGTTTATGAATTAATTTTTCAAAAAATGATACTTGTTTTTAGTATCTTAGATAAATGAACAAAATTTTATTTTTTCTTCTCATAATTATTGTGATTTCTTGCTCGCCTAGAATTTCAGAGTTAAATGATGACATCAACCTCAAAAAATATGACACAGTAATTCTATCTTCTATAGAATTAGAAGGAAAAACGATTTATGAAAAAAATTGCAATCGTTGTGATGAATTAAAAGAAATAAAGAATTATAGTGAATCACAATGGGCCAATATACTTCCAGATATGTCAAAAAAAAGTGATTTAACTGAAAGCCAAGAATCAAATGTTAGTAAATACATAGCATTTAAATTACAAAATTAGATAATGCTTAAAAAAATAAAAGTACTTGATCTTAGTACAGTTTTAGCAGGGCCATCTGTAGCAACATATTTTGCTGAATTAGGAGCTGAGGTAACTAAAATTGAACACCCTGAAAACAAAGACATAACAAGAAAATGGAAACTGCCAATAGAAGACAAAAACATTAATGTTTCAGCTTATTTTTCAAGTGTTAATTATAAAAAAAAATATATTAATCTCAATTTAAAAAAATCAAGTGACTACACTAAATTTATTGAATTAATTAAAACTGCAGATATTTTAATTACAAATTTTAAATATGGAGATGATATTAAGCTAAATATAGAAGATAAAACACTACATAAAATAAACCCTTCATTGATTATAGGAAAAATAAATGGATTTGGAAGTGATAGTGATAGAGTCGCATATGATTTAATCTTACAAGCAGAAACAGGTTTTATGTCAATAAATGGAACATTAGAAAGTGGACCAATAAAAATGCCAGTAGCAATGATTGATATACTCGCAGCTCATCATTTAAAAGAAGCGTTATTAATTAGTCTTTTAAATCGCAATGAAACAGGAAAAGGATCATCTGTTAGTGTTTCACTATATGATGTCGCTATTAGTAGTTTAACTAATCAATCTAGTAACTACTTAATGACTAAAAATATTCCTAATAGAATTGGAAGTATTCATCCTAATATAGCACCATATGGAGAATTATTCACGACAAAAGATGGTAATATTATAACACTTGCTATTGGATCAAATCAACATTTCAAAAAACTTTGTTCTATTCTTAATTGTGAAGAACTATGTATAGACAATCGATTCCAAACGAATCAAAATAGAGTTGAAAATAGAATCATTTTGAAAAATATACTTGAGAAAAAAATTCAAAACAAAAACAGTTTAAACTTATTATCTAAACTCAGAAATCTGAAAGTTCCTGCAGGCGAAATAAAAAATATAGAAGAAGTTTTAACAACACCTCAAGCAAAAAAATTAATAAAAGAAGAAATAATAGAAGGCGTTAAAACATACCGAACAACCTCGGTTGTATTTAATTCAAAAGAAACATGAAATATGAAATCAGAGAGCCTTCAACTGAAAAAGAATGGCATGAATATTATAAAATGAGGTACGATATATTGAGGAAACCCCTTAATAAGCCAATAGGAAGTGAACGTAATGATGGTGATATAAAAGGAAAACATTTTGCGTTATATGAAAATGATAATCTTAGAGCAATAGCTAGATTAGATCAAAATCAAAATAATATTTCACAAGTACGTTTTGTAGCAGTAGATACTAAATATCAAAAAAAAGGGTTTGGAAAATTAATTATTAAAGCTGCAGAAAATGAATCACAAAAAAATGGAAATAAAAAAATGATCCTTCATTCTCGTGACTATTCTTTAGATTTCTATAAAAAAATAGGTTATAAAAAAATTAAAAAAAGCTACAAATTATTTAATATTATTCAACATTACTTAATGGAAAAAACATATTAATTTAGTTTTTTCACTTTTTCGTTAACACACTTAACAAATAATCTAAACAACAATTTAGCATCTTTAGATTGAATTTTTCTTCCGAAACAGATTATCTTCCCTTTATAATCAAACTCTATAGAGTATCTACCCTTTATCCATGGAGATTTGTCCCAAACTGATTCAATTAAACTTTGTTCAATATTTGAAAGTCTAATTTTTGATATATTTTCTATATAGTAAATAGATGCTCTACCGTATCCTCTTATAGATTTTTTATAAGACACTGATACTTCGTTAATTTTTATTAATTCTTTGCCCCAAATCAACCAAAGAAAAGCACGAAAAACTTTAACAGCAAAATAGAGCCAAAAAGACATAAATACAATTAAAACAATTTTCTCTTGTTCAGAAAAATCAAAAGTAATAAACGCCCAAATTATTATAAAACCAATGGAGATCCACATGGCAATCCAGGAACCCATTAAAGCATTTACTAGATTGTTTTTTTTAGGATAAACAATAATTGTTGTTTTATTTTTATTGTCAATAAAACTAATACGCTTACCTATCCATTTCATAATATAAAGTATTATTATATTGCTTTTACTAATAAGTAATTACTTAAAATATCTGAAATCTTGATTATTCTTTAATAACTTAAGCGATTCAAAAATCAATTTAATTGTGTTTTCAACATCTTCTTGTCTACACATCTCTACAGTTGTATGCATATATCTAAGAGGCAATGAAATTAATGCGCTTGGGACACCTTCATTCGAATATGCAAAAGCATCAGTATCTGTACCTGTAAATCTTGATGCAGCAGCACGCTGAAATGGAATTTTATTTTTTTCCGCGGCTGATATGATTAATTTTAATAAATTATTTTGAACCGCAGGACCATATGTTAATACTGGTCCTTTTCCTGAGAACAAATCACCATTTTCAATCTTATTAACCATAGGTGTTTGTGTATCGTGACAAACATCTGTTACAATTGCAACATCAGGTTTTATTTTTTCAGCTATCATTTGCGCTCCTCTTAATCCAACTTCTTCTTGAACAGAATTAACGATATATAATCCAAATGGTAATTTTATTTTTTGTTCATTTAGCAGACGAGCTACTTCAGCTATCATAAATCCTCCAATTCTATTATCTAAAGCTCTCCCTACATATCTATTTTTGTTCAATGTAATAAACTCATCTTCAAAAGTTACGACACATCCAACATGGATTCCTAATTTTTCTACTTCCTCCTTTGAAGAACAGCCACAATCTAGAAAAATATTTTTTATACTAGGTTTTTCTTCTTTTTGATTATTTCGCATATGTATTGCAGGCCATCCAAAAACAGCTTTTACAATTCCTTTATCTGTATGAATATTGACTCTTTTAGAAGGCGCAATTATATGATCAGACCCACCATTTCTTCTTAAATAAATAAACCCATCAGAATTAATATAATTAACAAACCACGAAATTTCATCAGCATGTGCTTCAATAATTACTTTATAATCTGCTTTAGGATTAATAACACCAACAGCTGAACCATAATTATCGGTAAAATAATCATCAATATTTGGTCTAATATAGTCTAACCATATTTTTTGTCCCTCTGATTCAAATCCAGTAGGAGATGAATTATTTAAATACTTTTCTAAAAAAAGTTGTGATTTTTTTGTTCTCAAGTTTTTCATTTAAAAAAAATTATAAATATTAATTATTTAGATGAGCCAAATATAATTAAAGATTCTACCTTAATAAGGTAATATTTCCTTTAATTACATTTTCTACACCACCTATACAAGTTACTTCTAAATAGTAATCAAATACATCAGGATCTAAATCTATACCTTTAAATTTCCCATCCCAACCATCTAGCCGATTAAATGATTCAAATACTAATTCTCCCCAACGGTCATATATTCTAAAAATCATTTCTTTAACAATTGGTCCTCTAACATATAAAATATCATTGTTATTATCTCCATTTGGAGAGAAAGCATTGGGAACATAAATGAAAGAATCGTCACAAATAAAATCATACACCTTGACAAACACTGTATCGGACCTAATGCATATTCCATCTGTTACTGAAAGTAAAAACAAAGTGTTTTCATTAACCTCAGCACTTGTATTTTGAACATTAGAATTACTAATAATTGAACTTGGATGCCAGGAATAAGAAAATCCATCAGGTTCTCCATAAAGAGATATAGTTTGTCCAACAGGAACATTATAATCTGATGCACTAGCACTCACTAAATAATCTGGTATATCGCTTACATTAACAAAAATAGAGTCTTCAACTAAACATCCATTTGAAGAAAGAGCTGAAACATATAAAAACTGATTTACATTAGGATTAATATAAATAGTATTATCTATAGAAGGACTAACAACTATAGAATCCGGAGACCAAGAATATGTAAATATTAAATCAGAATTAGGGTGAGTTGCTGTAATTAATGTAGAATCACCAATACATATATTAGTATTACCCTCCAAAATCATATTTGAACCAATAAAATCTATAATAACGGAGTCAATCATTGAACAGCCAGCATTGCTAGCCTTTATATAAAAAACTACTGGATCAGTTGGTATTACAGTATATATTGAATCATATATATTTGAATTTAAAGTATCTGTAAAATCAATATTACTAGACCAAACATAATTATCTGCTACCCCATTTGTATAGGCAATTAAATCAATAGGAATGGGATCACACAATTCTTGATCAATAGTTGTAGATAGACTTAAAGAATCTAAAACAGTAATGGTAATTTGTGCTGTATCTGTAATCAAACAGATAGAATCAGTAACGTATAAATATATATCATATACTCCTGCACTATCAAATGTAATAGTTGGATTAAAAATAGTAGAAGTTGTATCACCATTTCCAAAGTCCCATAAATAAGAGTCTGAATCAGTAGAATTATTTTCAAAATCAACAGTAAAATCAAGACAACCTATATCTTGATTTATAACAAATTCTGCATCCGGAATTAATTCAAAATCAAATTTAAAAACTAAATTATTACAATTCGCGCTTAAATTTTGATTTGACCAAACACCTGAAGATACAGGAAAATCGCTATTACCTCCACAACCACCACATACTGATTGATAGACAACTCCTTTTCGGTCAAATCTTGATGTACCACCATCAACATGTTCTCCAGAAATACTGCCTCCAATATACGAACCATAAAGAATATCAGTAAAATCTCGTTCAATGACTAATAAATAAAAGCCTGGACTTGTTGTTAAATTTTGAAAAGCATCTCCAGTAATTGGCATACCATTAAGAGGAGTATTAGTAAATAAACTTTCTCCCCATCCAGAAATATATATATTACCACATATATCAACTAAAAAAGCTGATGGGGAGATATTGATATTAGAAGAACCATTACCAAAAACAGTTGAATTTAATACATTAATAAGATTCGAATCTAATCTCATAACAAATTGACTACTATTAGGGATAACAAACCCTGAATTTATAACAGGAAAGCTACCATTGACTGATTGACCAACCAAATAGATTTCATTTGAATTATCAATTTCAACAAAATAGCACTGGTCATAATTTGAAGTTCCAATATAAGAAGCATTAATTAAGGTTGTTCCATCAGATGACATCTTAACTACAAAACCATCAGCTTTTCCTCCATTATATGTAAATTGCCAACCCGAACCCATTCCAAATAAATCATTAGAACAAGTACCTCCAGAAAAAATAATATTATCAGATTGATCAACCTTTACAGAATAACATGCATCTTTTTCTGAACCACCATAATAAGTTGACCAATTTAAAATAGACAAATCAGAAGATAATTTAAACACTACACCATCTTGTTTTCCTGCATTTAGAGATTGAAATGCGTTTTGAGTAGGAAAATCAGTTGAACGTGTACATGAAGCAACAATACAATTACCCATATTATCTAACATAATCTCTCCCCTAAATTGATCCCCGTAATTAGTTGTTAATGAATCATATAACCCCGGATTACTATTGTAGCTCACACCATCATTTGAAGAACCACCCATATAAGTTGAACCTAATAAAGTTGTTCCATCTGAACTTATCTTACTAATATAAATATCCGTTCCATAATCCAAATAATGAACTCCATTACTAGTAAAATTTGATCCTGGAGTTCCACCACCATGGATTGTTTGAAACCCATTTTGAATCGGAAAATCTAAACTAGATGTTGCACCATACAAATATAAATTATCAATAGAATCACAAATTAAACTATGAACTGTTTCTGTACCAATAGTATCATTCCCTCCTCCTATAAAACAGGTCCATAACATATTAATACCATCTGATGAATATTTAGAAATAAAAACATCTGTAACCCCATATGTGCCAAGTGGATCATTAGCAGAAGGCATAATATTGGTAATCGTTGTTGAGTTATTCCATACAGGTGATGGAGTTGGATATGAATTGCCAAAAACTATTCCTCCAGAATACAAAGAACCATCATTCCCATATGTAGCAGTCATTCCAAAATTATCAGTAACAGAACCACTATAAGTAGCGAAAACTAAAATTGGATCTATAATTAATTTAACACTTGGATTATATTCTCCAATATCAAATTGAACAATATTTCCATCTAAAATATATTGGCAGCCAATTTGACGAATATTACCGTTGATAATCTGATAGACATACGGCTTTTCTTCAATAATTTGACCAGCATTTGTGTACAATACTAGATTACCTTTTTCATCAATATTAATTTTTTCATGACCCTTATATTGTAACAAAATCTGACTAGGATTTATATTTGGCTCAATATGAAATTCATATTTTAGATGCTGCTCATTCTCAATTAACTTTAAATCAATTCCATTATAAATGTCTTCTAAAATTGCTTCACCATATCCATATACATTAGATGCCCATTTGGAATTATCTGAACCTAAAAAATAATTATAATAATTACTTGTTTTCTCATTTTTTTTAATTGAATTGATATCGTTTGAACCAAGAAATGACAACTCTACTAAACTTTGATTAATTTCTGGTGAAACATTGTCTTTAATAATTTGATGATGATGATTTTCAAGCTCTAAAAAATCAAACAAATGAAATAAAAATCGCCCCTGTTCTATCCACAAATTACCACCTTCAAATTTTGATTTAAAAAGTATATTATTATCCCATTGTCCTTTATTTTCAATAAATGAATAATAAGAAATATGTCTATGATTAATCTCTTGACATAAACTAATTTTTATATAAAATAAAAAAGAAAAAAATATTATACTTTTTCTTGTCATACAATCAGATGTTACAAACTAAATTAGTCAATTATAATATTAAGACGATAAAACAAACAAATAAGTTTTTTGAAAATCTTATTTTTGAGAATAAGTATTTTTTATGGGTAATCGAATTACATCTTTATTTAACATAAATTATCCTCTGATTCAAGCAGGTATGATATGGTGCTCAGGCTGGGAGTTAGCTTCAGCTGTTTCTAATGCTGGAGGACTAGGTACAATTGGTTCCGGTTCAATGTATCCTGAAATTCTTGAAGAACATATTAAAAAATGTAAAGCTGCAACTAATAAACCTTTTGCTGTTAATCTACCTATGCTTTATCCTGATATAGATAAGCATATTGAAACCATAATTAAATATAAAGTACCTATAGTTTTTACATCAGCAGGAAATCCAAAAATATGGACGTCTCACTTAAAAAAAAATAATATAACGGTAGTACATGTTGTTTCTAGCATAAAATTTGCTAAAAAAGCTGAAGAATGTGGTGTAGATGCTATTGTTGCTGAAGGATTTGAGGCTGGTGGACATAATGGAAAAAATGAAACAACAACATTGTGTTTAATACCAATGATTACTCAAGCTATAAAAATCCCTGTAATTGCTGCTGGGGGGATTGCAACAGGACGGGGTATGTTTGCTGCAATGGCATTAGGTGCAGATGGTGTTCAAATTGGTTCACGATTCGTAGCATCAAAAGAATCTAGCGCACATAATAATTTCAAATCTATAATAATAAATTCCCAAGAAGGGGACACAAAATTAACGTTAAAGAATATAACTCCTGTACGCTTAATAAAAAATGAATTCTATTTGAAAATAGAAGAGGCATATAGCCAAGGTGCTAGCACTGAAGATTTGAAAAAAATATTAGGAAGAGGGAGAGCAAAAAAGGGCATGTTCCAAGGTGATTTAAAAGAAGGAGAACTTGAAATCGGACAAATTTCCGGGTTAATTAATTCAGTTAAACCTGCTGCTGATATAGTGTCTGAAATAATTACAGAATATCATAAAAGCTTGAAAGAATTATCTAAAGCTAAATATAATTTTCATGCTAAATTATAATAAATTTTTTCTTGAAAATGGCTTAACTGTTCTATTCATTCAAGATAAAACTACACCATTAGCAGTTGTTAACACAATCTATGATGTTGGAGCAAGAGATGAATCAAAAAATAAAACTGGGTTTGCTCACCTTTTTGAACATTTAATGTTTGGTGGATCAATAAATATTAGTGATTTTGATACACCTCTACAACTAGCTGGAGGAGAAAACAATGCATTTACTTCAAATGACATTACAAACTATTATAATGTTTTACCTGCTAAAAATATTGAAACCGCTCTTTGGTTAGAAAGCGATAGAATGCTATCATTATCATTTACTCAAAAAAGTTTAGATGTTCAAAAGAATGTTGTTATAGAAGAATTCAAACAACGTTATTTAAATCAACCATATGGAGATGTATGGCTTGAATTAAGACCTCTTACATATAGAAAGCATCCTTACCAATGGGCAACTATAGGAAAAGAAATTTCTCACATTGAAAATGCAACAATCACTGATGTAAAATCCTTTTTCACCAAACACTATTCACCATCGAATGCAATTCTTTGTATAGCAGGAGATTTTGAATTAAATGAGGTGAAATCTATGGTGAAAAAGTGGTATAATGAAATACCAGCTGGACAAAAATATTGCCGTAATATAGTTAAAGAGCCAAAACAAAAAAAATTTCGAAAAAAAACAATATATAGAAATGTGCCTGCCAATTCTTTTTATTATGCTTTCAAAATGCCTGGCAGATTAGACCCTGATTTTTTAACCATTGATGTTATATCAGATGCTTTAGGTAGAGATAAAAGTTCGCGTTTATATAATTCACTTAAAAAAGAACTAAAATTAGTTTCTAGTATTAATTCTTTTATTACGGGTTCAATAGATGATGGGCTACTTATTATTTCGGGAAAACTTAATGATAACATTTCTTTCGAAAAATTAGACAAAGCTATTTGGGAAGAAATTAATTTATTGTTATCACATAACCTTTCTAAAAATGATCTAAATAGAATTATGAATAAAATAAGAACGTCAAAAGAGTTTGAAAATATGGGTATATTAAATCAAGCAATGAATTTGTGTTATTATGAGCTACTTGGAGATGCAGACATGATAAACAAAGAATCTAATATATATAATCAAATTGAAGTAAATGATATAAATCGTGTTGCTAAATCAATATTGAAAAAATCATCCTGTTCGCTATTAAAAGTTAGAAAAAAATGATAGATAGAACATCACAACCAGACTTAAAAAAAATAGATAAAATTAAATTTATCAACCTAAAAAAACACAAAATAACACAAAATGTGAATTTATATCACATGAATAATGTTTCTAATAAAACATGTCGTTTTGACCTTTATTTTGATGCCGGAAAATGCCGTGGAAAGAATACAATATCAAGTTTTGTAAATGGATTGTTGCTATCTGGAACAAAAGATAAAACATCTGTTCAAATAAATAATGAAATTAATAACAGAGGAGGTTTTTATGAATCAGGAATAACTCATGAAAACTCAATTATTTCAGTATATTCTTTAAATGAAAATATACTTGAGATATTTAATTCCGTTAAATATGCTATACAAAATACTGCATTTATTAAAAAAGAGGTAAAAGAATATTTATCTGACCAGAAACAACTCTTTAAAATAAATCTTGAGAAAGTAAGCTATCTAGCAAGAAGGGAATTTCAAAAAGAACTTTTTAATTCAAATAAAGATTATGCATATAATACTAAATTGTCTGATTTTGATAGTGTTAAAATTGATGATCTTAAAAAATTTCATTCAAAATTTTACCTTAAAGGACTACTTAAAATTGTAGTTATAGGTGATTTAGATCAAAAAACCATTAACCATATTATTAATGAAAGTAGAGAATTTGCAATAACATCTAAAGGCAAATTTATTGATGAAATAAAAAACATACCTTCTATACATCACATAGAAAGAAAAAAATCATTACAATCAGCAATTCGTTTGGGTAGAATATTATTTAATAAAAATCACCCTGATTATAATGACTTCTTAATTTTAAACACAATAATTGGCGGTTATTTTGGGAGCAGGCTTATGTCCAATATTCGAGAAAATAAAGGATATACATATGGTATTAATTCATTTATCTCAGAATTTAAAAATGTTGGTTTTTTTATTATCACGACAGAAGTAGGATCAAAATTTATAAATGCTACTCTAAAAGAAATAAAAATCGAATTTGAACGACTCAAAAATGAACCTATAAGTTCAAAAGAATTAAACCTTATAAAAAATTATATGTTAGGTCAAATCCTAAAAAATGCTGATGGTCCATATGCAATGACAGATTTATTTATTGATGTAGAGAATTATAATTTAAATTTAGATTTTTATAATAAATTAATTAAATCAATAAATAAAATAAATCCAGTCAGAATTCAAAAACTTGCGCAGAAATACTTAAATTGGAAAGATATGACTATTGTTTCAGTGGGATAGCAACGTAATTTTTAAAAAAACGTCAGTATACTACAAAGCTCTAAAATGCGTTATTAGCTATGATGATAAAATCATTTTTACTAATTGTTTTTTTAAGTATCTTATCCTTTTCTGGAAATAGTACTCACTTAATGGGAGGTGATATAACATGGACTTGTCAAGGTGGTCAATATACCTTTAAATTAGTAATATACCGTGATTGTAATAGTGCTGATATAAATACAATATCTCAAGAATTAAAAGTTTGGGGACATCCAACGGTTAATCTAATTGAATGTTTCTTTGTGTCAAGGACAGATCTTTCTCCATTATGTACTCAAATACCTGGTGGTCCAGAAATGTTAGAGTGTGGTAATGGTGCAAATAGCGGAAATGGTATGGGAGCAATTGAGAGAATTATATATGAAAGTAATCCTCAAACCTTAAGTGGAACTCCACCTATTGAAGGTTGGGTATTTAGTTATGAAGATTTTTCAAGGAGTAATAGTGTCACAAACTTAGTAGATCCTGCTACAAAAGGAATTACCTTATTAGCAAAAATGTTTTCTATTCCTAATACACCTTCTGGGTGCATTGATAATTCTCCTCAATTCCTTCAAGATCCTTATTTTATAAGTTGTGTAGGTGATAATTATGAATATAATATTAATGCTGTAGATCCTGATTTAGACTCTATCCATATCGACTTTGGTATTCCCTATGATTATTTAAATGGAGCAAATTATGTTCCTGGATTAACACCATCGCCACTTGATTTTGAAATAGGATTTAGCTATAATTCTCCATTACCTAGTAGTGCAATGAGCCCAACAAATATATTAGCACAACTTAATCCTAACTCTGGAAATTTAACATTTTTATGCAATAATTCGGGAAGTTTCAATGTAAAACTGACTGTAAAATCATATCGTAGCGGAATTTTAATATCTGAAGTTGAAAGAGAAATGCTACTTATAATAACAAACTGTTCAGGAGCGAATAATAAACCATTCATTAATGGCCCTTTTGGAGGATTATTTGAAACAACTATAAATGCTGGTGACTTAATTAATTTTAATTTAAGTTCTAGTGATATTGAATTATTACAAAATGGGATTCCTCAGGAAAATATTCTTTCAGCTAGTGGTTTAATGTTTGGCACTAATTATACAAGTAACACTGGATGTATTACACCACCCTGTGCTACTTTAGACAACCAACCATTAATAACAATGAATCAAGGTGTTACAACTAATTTCAATTGGCAAACATCTTGCAATCATTTAGTAACTCAAAATGGAATAATAGCAGACCAAATACCTTATCACTTTGTATTTAAGATAAAAGATAATTATTGTTCTGTACCAAAAGTAAATTATGCGACAATAACTATTAATGTAAATAATCCTGGTATAATATCAGCTCCTCAAATAAATTGTATAGAAACAAATAATGTGGGTGATGTAATTATCAATTGGACTCCAGTATCTGATACTCTAGGTTCTTTCAACCAATACAAAATTTATTCTGTACAAAATGGTTTAATTGATTCTATTTTTAATGTGAACACAACTTCATATACAATAAGTGGAATAAATCAAGCAGATAATTTCTATATTTCTACCGCTGCTGGTTGTGATGGAAATACAGAAAGATATTCTGATACAATTTCTAATATTTATCTTGATTTAAATAACCCTGGAAATGGTACAGCAGTTCTTCAATGGAATGACCCAATTTTACCAGGATTAAGTACAATGGGAAATTATTATCATATTTATCGAGAGTACCCATCAGGTAATTGGATACTTTATGATAGTGTAGCATTTGGTTCCAATTCTTATATTGATACAATTACTGTTTGTGAAGATTCTTTTAATTATCAAATTGTCCTTCCAAACACACCATGTGATTATACATCAAATATTCAAGGAGACGTTTTTCAAGATAATATCTCACCCGATATTCCAATTATTAATTTTGTTACTATTGATACTTTAAATGGTGCCGTTACTATTTCTTGGAATCAGAATAATCAAGATGATACATTTGGATATATTATTTATGTAAAAGATAGTACTGGAGCCATTGTTGAACTCGATAATGTATTTGGTATAGGAACAACTTCATATACCTACAATCCCGACATAAATGATGGTCCACTTACATACTCCGTTGCAGCTTTTGATTCCTGTTGGACTTCAAGTATACCACCAACATACCAAACATCGGCAAAAGGTGATATTCACTCATCTGTATTTTTAAATACAAACTTAAATATTTGTAGTCGTCAGGTAGAACTTTTCTGGACACCTTATGTTGGCTGGATAGGATCAACTGAATATACTATTCTCGGAAATTTTGGTAATGGTTGGATAGATTATGGGAATACTTCAGATACTAACTTCATTATTGATGTAATACCTGGTGAAACTTATACTTTTATTATTAATTCAAAATCAGAAAATGGTCAAGAATCATTTTCTAATCAAAACACTTTGTTTATAAATCAATTAGGAAAACCATCTTTCAATTATTTACAAGTAGCAACAGTGAATAACAAAAAAGTTGATCTAAAACTCTATATAGATACTAGTTCAAATATCTCAGAAGTGTCATTTCAACGAATAGAGAATAGCTCTTTTAAAGAATTAAATAGAGTTCCTGTAACTAGTAATCAGGTGAATTTTAGAGATGAAAATGTTAATGTTAATGATTATTTCTATACATACAGAGCACAAGTAATAGATAGTTGTGGTCAACTTAGCGATACATCTAATGAAGCACAAACAGTTCTACTTTCTATAAATAATGATGAAATTTCAAAAATGAATTATTTAAACTGGACAGAATATCGTGAATATGATGGTTCTATACTTGGATACAATATCTATAGAATACAAGATGATCTTTATAGCTCTTCTCCCATTGCATCTGTTGGTCCTAATATAAGATATTACATTGACGATGTAAATGAACTATCTTCTAAAGGTAAATTTTGTTACTATGTTGAGGCTATAGAATCAATGAACACATATAACTTTTCAGAAATAAGTAAATCAAATGAAGCTTGTATAACACTACCTCCTTTAATATATATTCCAAATGCATTTACACCTGAAGGAGTAAATCCTATATTTATACCAATTTTAAATGATTTTGATCCAACAAACTATGATTTCAGTATTTTTAATCATTTGGGACAAGTTATATTTAGAACTAATTCCCCAAAAGAAGGTTGGAATGGAAGAATATCATCATCTAATATGATGGCAAATACTGGAACCTATATCTACATGTTAAAAATTAATAATGGAGATGGTATTGAAATTATAAAAAGAGGCCATGTTACTTTACTAAAATAAGATTAATTTTATTTTGTGAAAAACAATTTAACTAAAGAAGAAATTGCAGAATCGACAATGGTTATTCGTCTTCCTAATTGGATTGGTGATACATTGATGACATTCCCTATGCTGTTAGCTCTTGAGAAATCTGGTATAGATTTCATTTGCCTTGGTCATCCTTGGACTAAAGAGCTTTTTTCCGGCACAAATATAAAAATTGTTGTAAGTCCAAATGTGAAAAACATGAAATGGTGTTATAATTTTTATAAAACCTATAAGTTTCAATATGGATTAATATGCCCTATTACATTATCAACTGTTTTACCAATGAGGTGTGCTAAAATAAAAACAATTGGTTATCATTTTTTGACAAATATCCGACTCAAATTAAACAATGATATTCATACAGTTGAAAATTATTTTGATTTAGCAAGAAGATTCTTAAATAAGAATATTAAAGCTACTGAGTATTCAAACAAAATTCCACTTAATAAAAATAGCATAGCTATAGGTAAAGAGATTATTACTAAGAAGATAAAATCAAAGTACATAGTTATATGCCCATACGCAACAAATCTACATAAGGGAAAAAATAAAGAATGGCCATATTGGAATGACTTTTGTTTAAAATATAAAGACACTAAAATCGTAGCTTTGGTTGCAAAAAACGATTTTAATCGTTGCAAAAAAGAATTCCCAAATATTGTTGTACTAAGTAAAAACTTATCCATTTCAGGATATATAATGCTTAAAGCAAATTTTGTGCTTGCAAACGATAGTGGAGCTATGCATTTAGCATCATTTTTCGGGGCCAAAGTAATTGGGCTCTTTGGTGCAACAGAAATAGCTAAAACAAGACCTTGGTATGGAGCTTATAAAACAGGGGTGGGGAATAGTTTTATAACTGCTGAAGATTTATTAAAAGAACTCTGAAAATTATAACTAAGATTTTTTGAGCTTAAGCTCCATTATATAATCTTCCATTAAATATCCTTTACCAATATCTATATCTTCTTGACCAATTATATTAAAACCAATATGCTTATAAAATTCAACTGCCTTATTAAATCTATTTACATTGAGATGTATAGAAATTAAATCTAAATCAAAACAAATATCAATAGCATGATTAATTAATGCTCTACCTATACCTTTACCTTGAAATTCTTTTATTAAATAAATTTTATGCATACGAAGAAAACCTGAATCAGGAAAGTTTGCTTCTAAAGACATAAAACCAACAGAAACACTATTATATTTAACTATATAATATAAATAACCTGTTTGAATTTCTTCTTTTAATTTATTAACATCATACATCCAATCAAGCATATAATTAATCTGATTAGAAGTTAGAATCTCATTAAATGTATTAGGCCAAATTTGATAAGCCAAATTATTAACTATAGAAACATCATCTATACCAACTTGTTTTATTTCTATCATTATTTTACGATAAATAAAAAATATTAATAAACAATCTAGAAGTTTATTTTGTTAAAATAAATTAAAAAAACCCTGTTAATTTAATCAAGTTATAGATTAAAACTTAACCACCAAAATCATCAAATCGGACTTGCTCATCAGGGACACCCCAATCATCACACATCTTAATAACAGCTTGATTCATTAATGGAGGCCCGCAAAAATAAAATTCAATATCTTCTGGTGCTTCATGCCTAGATAAATATTCATCTATGACTACTTGATGAACAAACCCTTTAAATCCATCTCCATTTGGATCATCGATATTTTTTTTCAAAACCCAATTATCTTCTGGTAAAGCCTCTGAAAGAACTAAATAAAATTTGAAATTCGGAAAATCTTTTTCTAAGTCTCTAAAGTAATGAATGTAGAATAATTCAGCTTTTGATCGACCACCATACCAATAAGATACCTTACGACCAGTTTTTATTGTTCTGAATAATTCATATAAATGAGAACGCATTGGTGCCATTCCTGCACCTCCTCCAATATATAACATTTCAGCATCAGAATCATTAATAAAGAACTCACCATATGGACCAGAAATTGTCGCTTTGTCCCCTTCTTTTAAATTGAATATATAAGATGAGGCTACTCCTGGATTGACATTCATCCATGCATTACGATTTCTATCCCAAGGAGGTGTAGCAATCCGAACATTTAACATAATTCTTCTACCTTCAGCAGGATAAGAGGCCATTGAATATGCTCTTACAACTTCTTCATCATTTTTCATTACAAGAGGCCATAAACCAAATTTATCCCAATCAGATTTAAACTTATCCTTCTCACCAGGATGATCTTGAGGATGTGCAGAAATATCTATGTCAGAATAATTAATTGTGCACTTAGGAATTTTAATTTGAATATATCCACCAGCTTTATAATCCATATCTTCTGGAATCTCAACAATAAATTCTTTGATAAAAGTTGCTACATTATAATTAGATACAACAGTAGCTTCCCATTCTTTGATCCCTAAAACTTCCTCTTCCACATGAATTTTCATATCTTCTTTGACCTTGACTTGACATCCTAATCTCATATTAGAAGCAATTTCTTTGCGAGAAAAATGAGGTTCTTCTGTAGGAAGAATATTACCTCCTCCCTCATTCACTTTACAAATACATTGAACACAAGTTCCACCCCCACCACATGCAGAAGGAAGAAAAATACCATTACTTCCAAGCGTACTTAATAATGTTCCACCTCCATCTACCTCTATAATTTTTTCTCCATCATTTATATCAATTTTTATCTTACCCGATGGTGAAAGTTTTGCCTTAACAAATAAAAGCATTGATACCAATACCAAAACAACTATTAGAAATACACCTAGAGTTAATATTAAGCCTAATGATAATTCCATTCTCTAAAAAATTAAAAGTTACTATTTTTTTGATTCACTTGAACTGTTTCTGCTTTTTTATCTTTACCGTATTTTATTCCTGAAAAACTCATAAAAGCAATTCCCATTAGCCCAGTAATTATAAATGTAATCCCTAAGCCTCTGAGTGGTGGTGGAATTTTAGAATACCTTATCTTTTCACGGATAGCTGCAATTGCGACAACAGCTATAAACCATCCGATTCCTGAACCTATAGAAAAAGCCGTCGCATCCAGTATAGTTGAATATTGACGGTCTTGCATAAATAATGCACCACCCAAAATAGAACAATTAACTGCAATAAGAGGTAAGAAAATACCAAGTGCGCCGTATAAAGCAGGTGCAAATTTCTCAACTAACATTTCAACTAATTGAACAATAGATGCAACCACTGCAATAAACATAATAAATGAAAGGAAACTTAAATCAACAGTATTATTTCCATTAAGACCCCAATCAGAATTCAACCATTCTAAAGCTCCTTCTTTCAATAAATAATTTTCTAATAAAAAATTTACTGGAACAGTTACAAATAAAACGAAAATAACAGCAGCACCTAATCCAACCGCAGTCTTGACGGTTTTTGAAACAGCTAAGTATGAACACATACCCAAAAAATATGCAAAAATCATATTCTCTGAAAATATTGCTTTAATAAAAATGTCTAATGTACTTTCCATAACTATTTTATGTCTTTTAATTATTTTCTATTAAATCTTTATTTCGAGAACGTTGAACCCAAATGATAACACCGACAATTATTAAAGCCATTGGTGGTAAAATCATCAGATTGTTATTTACATATCCTAAAGAATAAAGACCATCACCTTTAATATAATCTCCAAAAATTGGATAACCATATAAAGTACCTGATCCAAATAACTCTCTAAATACTGATACTATGATTAATAAACCGGCATAACCTAAAGCATTGCCAATAGCATCTAAAATAGATGGCCATGGTTTATTAGCCATTGCAAATGCTTCAAAACGTCCCATAATGATACAGTTAGTTATTATTAAACCAACAAATACGGAGAGTTTTTCAGAAACGTCTGGCAAAAAAGCTTTTAGAACCTCATTTACGATAATAACTAAAGCAGCAACTACAACTAATTGAACAATAATCCTGATTCGAGATGGGATTAAATTTCTCATTAAGGATATAAATAGATTACCTAAAATCATAACAAACAAAACAGCAACACCCATAACTACTCCTTGTTCAACTTGAACAGTTATAGCTAGGGCTGAACAAATACCTAGTACTTGAATTGTTACAGGATTATTATCAGTTAGAGGATCTGTAACTAGTTTCTTGTTTTTCTTGGAAAATAATGGTTCTCGTTCAGATTTTATTTTTTCTTCACTCATTTTAAAGTATTATTAAGTTTGTTAAAATAAGGAATATAAACTTCCACGCATCTGTTGATCATTTCTTCAACACCTTTTGATGTAATTGTTCCTCCTGTTATTCCATCTACTTTAGATTCAATATTAGAACCTGAACCATCTTTGACAACTTCAAACTTGAGAAAATCACCGTTTTCATTAGTTATTTTTTCACCAATCCAACGGTCTATAAAAAATTGTTGTTTTATCTCAGCTCCTAGGCCTGGTGTTTCTCCCTTATGACCAAAAGAAGCTCCTTCAATAGTACTTAAATCAGAACCAATACATATATTACCCCAAATAGGACCCCAAAGTCCCTTTCCAACAACAGGGATAATATATTTTTTCTTGCCATTCATTTCAGCAACAAAAAGTGGATAATTTCTATCTTTTTCATCTAAAGTCTTATCCTTAAACTCTTTTTTGATATCAACACGAAAGGCATTTACATCATCTACTTTTTCACTAGAGTTGTTGAACACTAAAGAGCCTTCTTTACTGAAATATTTTGCAAACTCAACCTCTACATTTGACCTATCTATACCTAATGAATCAAGATTTAGCATCGCTGATAAAATATCTAATTGTTTTTTTATTTCGCCATTTCTATCTTGTCTTGGTTTTAATCCCATTGCTAACATTGCTAAAATTGAACCAACAATAACAACTAAGACAATTGCAAAACTAAAAGTATAAACACTACTTTCTTTATTAATTTTCATAATCTATATTGTATTAAGTCTTTTTAATCTTCGTTTTATATTAGCTTGAATAACATAATGATCAATAATAGGTGCCATAACGTTCATGAATAAAATCGCAAGGAAAACTCCTTCAGGATAAGCTGGGTTAAGAACACGAATTAAAATAGATAGTAAGCCACCAAAAAAGCCATAAAACAACTTTCCTGTTTCAGTTTGAGCAGCAGTGACAGGATCCGTAGCCATAAAAACAGCACCAAATGCAAACCCACCAATTACTAAATGGAAATGAGCTGGAAGATTTAAGAAATCATTTCCTCCAAATAGATTTAGAATTAACCCCATAATGTAACCACCTATAAAGAAAGAAAGCATAATTCTTAAAGAACCAACTCCAGTAAAAAGCAGGATCAATGCCCCTATTAGGATTGCAAAAGTTGATGTTTCACCAACTGATCCTGGAATAATACCAAAAAATGAATCTAACAAAGAATAATTATTAGTATAAATGTCTATATTTTCAAAAACAGGTTTGTCTGACATAAAGGAAGCCAAATCACCTAAGGCTGTTGAACCAGTAAACCCATCTATATTAGACTCAGGACCAGCCATCCAAACTTTATCTCCTGACATTGATGTAGGGTAAGCAAAAAATAAAAATGCTCTAGCAGTTAAAGCAACATTTAGTATGTTCATTCCAGTACCTCCAAAAATCTCTTTCCCTATAATTACAGCAAAAGCAGTCGCAAGACCAACCATCCAGAGTGGGACATCTGCTGGCATAATTAATGGTATTAACATTCCTGAAACTAAAAAGCCTTCATGCAGAGAATGACCACGTAAGAAACCAAAAAGAAACTCTATCGAAAGACCAACACCATATGAAACAACAATCAAAGGAAGAACAACAAATAAACCACTTACAAACTTATCATAGCCATTAGACCAAAAATCAATATTTCTGTCTCCTAATTCAGCTACCAACTGCCAATGCCCTGTATTATATATACCAAACAGTAAACATGGTATCAAAGCAATTATGACAGTCATCATTGTTCTTTTCAAATCTACACCGTCACGAATATGAGATCCTTTATTTGTTACTAATTTTGGTGTAAAAGCAAAAGTAGATAACGTTTCAAATAAAGGATTCCATTTTTCATACTTACCACCTTTTTCAAAATGATGATCAATTTTATTAAGATATTTAGCTAAAAATTTCACAGAGTTTAAATATTTACATTTACATACATTCGCTAGCTATTAAATCTAGACCATTTCTAATTTTTTCTTGAATATTTATTTTAGTCGTACAAACATATTCACAAAGAGCAAAATCTTCAGGTGCAACCTCATATATTCCTAAATTTTCCATTGCATCAATATCATTTGTAATAGCCGCTTTGGTTAACTGCATAGGAAAAATGTCAAAAGGAAAAACTTTTTCCATTTCCCCTGTAACAACAAATGCTCTCTCTTCGCCATTTGTATTAGTGTCTAAACAAAACTTTTTACTCCTAGGTAAAATAAAAGTAGGAAATAGCCTTGAATTAGAGAATTTATCAAACCCAGGTCCTAACCAACCTTTAGTAAGAAAAAATTTATATTCATTTCCTTCAGGGATAATTGTGATTTGATGATGATAAAATCCTAAATAACCATCTTTTGAAATCTTATCACCCGTTAACACATTCCCACTTATCACACGTACATTGTCTGATTTTATTTGCCCATCTATTATACCAGACACTTTAGTACCAATAATAGTTTCAATATATTGAGGGTTCTTTACTTCAGAGCCTGTAAGAGCAATAGTTCTTTTAACATTATACTTACCTTCTAAAAAATAACGGCCAATAATTGCTAAATCTTGTATGTTAACAGACCATATAGACTCTCCCTTATTCAGTGGATCAATATGATGAATTTGAGTACCTATATTTCCGGCAGGATGCTTACCTATAATTTTATTTATTTGGATACCTTCAACTTCAAGATTTAATTTCTTTAATGATTCTTTTGAACACATATTTAAATGAACCTTACCAGTAGTTAATTTCTTTAACACTTCAAGGCCAGAATTAATCTCATCTCTACTATCTTTAAGAATATATGAGAAATTAGGGGCTAATGGTGAACTATCAAAAGTTGAAACAAAAATTGCCTTAGGTTTATTATTAGGATTTGCGATAACATCTATAGGACGCTCTTTAATAAATGGCCACAAACCAGATGAAAGTAATGTGTTTTTTGTCTCTTCATCAGACATTGAATCAACTGATTTTAATTTGATATTTTCAAATTTTTGATTTTTTGATGTTGAAATCAAAATCTGCATAATCCGTCGTTTCTCACCTCTAACAATTTGCTTTATTTTACCAGAAACTGGAGAAGCAAATTTTACAGATTCATTGTACTTATTCTGAAAAATAATTGTGCCAGCTAGGACTTCATCACCCTCTTTTACAAGCATTTTTGGAGTTAGACTATGAAAATCACTAGGTTTAACAGATACTATTTCAGATAAAGGGACTTTTCTTAAAGACTCTTCGGCATTACCTATCAATCTGATATCCAAGCCTTTTCTTAGCTTTACTGTTTTAGACATGTATTTAAACATTTAAAAATACCACTGTAAAAATATAAAATTCATTTTCAATGTAATGATATGCCAAGAATGAAGATTGACATATGCTGTAATTTAGACTGATTATAAATAACAAGGTTTATGAAGTTTTATGAAGAATTTGTAAAAAAAATGAATCAAATTTTAATAAAACGAATAGTTTGTAGACCTTTTTCAGAATTAATTCTTAGAAAATAGATACCCTCTTCAAGAATTCCTATATCATATTGTCCATTAGTACCAAATAAATTCATAACCTCTTGTCCTGCAGAAGATATTATTTTAATGTATTCTAGACTAATAAATTCATCTATTCCACTGATATTTAAAATATTTGATAATGGATTTGGGTATATTGATATAATATCATTTTGAATACTAGTCAATGAAGTAAAATCAACTAATATACAATCCGATGTGTCTTTACAACCATTAACTGAAACTTCAACACAATAATTACCAGTTAAATCAGGAATATAAAATTGATTTATTTCGTTTGGAATTACGTTATATCCATTATCACAATCTAGCCATTGATATCCTGCAACAACTTGATCGGCAATTAACATACTCCCGTTTTGACTAACACTATTATTTGGCAAAGGAATTATTGTTAAATCAATATTCATTATAACACTATCAAAACCAAATGAATTCAATATACTTACTGAATAATTACCCGTTGAAAAATATATTTGTCCATTAGGATCAGTATAACTCCCACAAGAAGATTCTGTTACATTTAAAGTTGTTATTAAATTTGTTTTAATCAAATAAATATCGTTACCTCCATTACCAAATGAATTAGTATATCCAGCAATAATATAACCCCCATCAGAAGTTTGATTAACAGAATAACCAAGGTCATTTGAAGTACCTCCAAATGACTGGTCCCATTCTTCTATACCATTTGAATCTGTCTTTAATAAATAAACATCATTATCTCCGATTGTTGAAGTTGTAGTTCCAGCTATTATAAAGCCACCATCAATTGTTATATCGATTGATCTTGCTTCATCGTAACCAGAGCTTCCAAAAGTTTGATTCCAATCTTCTATACCATTTGAGTCTGTCTTTAGTAAATAAATATCCCAATCTACAGTTTTCACATTTCCTGTAACTATATAACCGCCATCAAGAGTCTGCTGAACAGAATAACCTCTTTCTATGTCAGCTCCACCTCCAAAATTTTTATTCCATTGGGGAGAACCATTCATATCTGTTTTAATCAAATAAATATCAGAACTTCCGGTACCAAAAGATGTAGTATAACCTGTAATTATATATCCACCGTCCAAGGTTTGTTCAACAGAATAACCTCGATCTACAGCTGTCCCTCCAAAAGTGTTATTCCACTCTTCAACTCCATTTCCATCTGTCTTAATCAAATAAACATCTGAACTACCACTACCAAATGATGTTGTATAACCTGTTATGATATAGCCACCATCAGATGTTTGTTGAACAGAATAACCAAAATCATTCCCCACTCCTCCAAAAGTTCGATTCCACTCTTCTAATCCATTTACATCTGTTTTGATTAGATAAACATCGTTTAATCCAACGCCAAAAGAATTTGTATATCCTAGGATGATGTAACCACCATCTGATGTTTGTTTAACGCATTTAGCATAATCATTTCCTGTTCCTCCATATGTTTGAGTCCAATTATCAATTCCATTAGAATTTGTCTTAATTAAATAAATGTCATCTCCTCCATTGCTAAAACTATTAGTTTGCCCTGCAATTATATAGCCACCATCATTGGTTGCCTGAACAGAATAAGCTTGATCATCATTAGAACCACCAAATGTGGTTTCCCAATTTTGACCATATAAAACAATTGGCATCAATAATATTAATAATAGTATTTTCATAGAAAATTGTTTAACACTAATAAAGATATTAAAAAACAATTATTGTATTGATTAATAACTATGATTACTTTTGAAAAAAAAATAAAAATGGCAAACGCAATCTTTAATGTACCTAAAGCAATAAATGAGACAGTCAAAAATTATGTTCCTGGATCTCAAGAACATAAAAATCTTATTTCAAAATATAAAGAATTATATAATCAAACTGTTGACATACCTATGTATATCGATGGAAAAGAAATTCGTACAGATAATAAAATTAAAATATCTCCACCCCATGACCATAAACATATAATAGGTCAATTTAATTATGGTGAATCTAAACATGTAAATGATGCCATTAATGCTGCGATGAATGCTCGGGATAAATGGTCTAATCTTCCTTGGGAGCAAAGAGCAGCAATATTTCTTAAGGCTGCTGATCTTTTAGCTGGACCATACAGAGATAAAATGAACGCAGCAACAATGCTTGGACAGTCCAAAAATGTATATCAAGCCGAAATTGATGCTGCATGTGAGCTTATTGACTTTTTTAAATTTAATGTTCAATATATGACTGAAATATACAGTCAACAACCAGAATCATTACCAGGAATATGGAATAGATTAGAATATAGACCTCTAGAAGGTTTTATATTTGCAATTACCCCATTTAATTTCACATCAATATGTGCTAATTTATGTGCCGCTCCGGCAATGATGGGGAATGTTATAGTCTGGAAACCAGCTGATTCACAAATGTATTCAGCCAAAGTAATTATGGAATTATTTCAAGCAGCTGGAGTTCCTGATGGAGTAATTAATTTAATCTCTGTTGATGGTCCTGTTGCTGGAGATATAATTTTTAAACATAAAGACTTTGCTGGACTTCATTTTACAGGTTCAACTGCTGTATTTAGAAATTTGTGGAAAGAAATTGGAAACAACATAGAAAAATATAAAAATTATCCACGAATTGTTGGTGAGACTGGAGGTAAAGACTTTATAATGGTTCACAAATCAGCTAACTGTGATGAAGTAGCAACTGCTGTAACAAGAGGCGCATTCGAATATCAAGGACAAAAATGTTCTGCCGCATCAAGAGTATATATACCTGAAAATATTTGGAATACTGTGAAAAATAGAATCATAAAAGATGTTTCATCTTTCAAAATGGGTTCACCTGAAGATACTTCTAACTTTATAAATGCTGTAATTGATGAAAAAGCATTTGATAAGATTGTTGAATATATAGAATATATTAAGAAACAAAATGATGCTGAAATTTTAATTGGAGGAGGATATAACAAAACATCTGGATACTTCATAGAGCCAACAGTAGTTGTTACATCTAACGCTAAATTTAAAACAATGTGTGAAGAAATATTTGGACCGGTGGTTACAATATTTGTATACAATGAAGATAAATTTGAAGAAACACTTGATATAGTTAATGAAACATCAGAATATGCTTTAACTGGTGCTATAATATCAAATGACCGTTATGCAATTAATATAGCAATGAATAAGCTAAAAAATGCAGCTGGGAACTTCTACATAAATGATAAACCAACCGGAGCTGTAGTCGGCCAACAACCGTTTGGAGGAGCTAGAGGATCAGGAACTAATGATAAAGCAGGAGCTCCAATGAATTTATTAAGATGGATTTCTGCTAGAACAATTAAAGAAGTATTTAATCCCCCTAAAGATTATAAATACCCTTTCTTGGGATAAAGAAAAATTACTTTAAGCACTTAAAATAATCAAATGGTTCCAAACACTTTTCACACTTATAATGTGCTTTACATGCTGTGCTTCCAAACTGACTAACTAATTTTGTAAACTTAGAATTACATTTAGGACATCTAACTTTAACTAATTCTTGAAATAGATTCGTCTTTTCTAATTCTTCCTCAGGAGGAGCAATTCCATAATCTTTTAATTTTTGTTTTCCCTCATCAGTAATAAAATCTGTTGTCCATGCTGGTTTATATGCTAACTCAACTTTGACATCTAAATTGCATTTTTTCTTAAGATATTCTATAATATCATCCTCAATTCTTTTCATTGCAGGACAAGCGGTATAAGTCGGTATTATTGATATATTAATGCTCTCAGGGGTAACACTAACTTTTTGTACAATACCTAAATCTACTATTGATAGAACAGGTATTTCTGGATCAAAAACCTCTTTTAAATAATTCCAAATATCTTTTTCTATTACCATTCCATTCCTGGATAAGCACGTTGCATATATTGAAGTTCAGCAAGAATATAACCTAAATGTTCAGAATGTACTCCTCTTCTTCCTTCCCCATATTCCCAATTATTATTTGGAATAGTTAAAGTAGCTCGACTGAATATTTCTTTAACATTATTATACCATGCTTCTTTCAATTCTTTCATAGGAGGAATTATCTTGGAAGATTTTAGTTCAATGTCAATATCGTCTTCATAAAATAATTCAGCAGTATATCTCCATAATGTATCTAATGAATCTTGAATTCGTTTATTAGATTCATCTGTTCCATCTCCAAGACGTATAACCCATTCAGAGGAATGTTTCAAATGATATTTTGTTTCCTTTAATGATTTTATTGAAATTGCTGAAATTCTATCATCGCATGAGTTTATCAAACTTTCAAATAATAATTTCCGATAAGAATCAAATAAAAATTGTCTCATCATTGTCATTCCAAAATCACCATTTGGTTGCTCCAATAAAATTAAATTTTTATACTCTCTATCAAATCTTAGAAAAGCTAGATCATCTGCTGTTCTACCTTTATCTTCTATCTCAGAAGCATATTCATATATAGATATTGATTGACCAATAAAATCCAAAGCAATATTTGATAAAGCGATATCTTCCTCCAAAATAGGACCATGACCACACCATTCAGATAATCTATGACCAATTATTAAACTATCATCACCTAGCCTTAATAAATATTCAAATAATGAATTCATAATTTAATAATAATTACATGTGCTCTATTCCGTCAGGAATATCGTAAAAAGTAGGATGCCTATATACCTTAGAATCAGATGGCTCATATAAAGAATCTGATTCATCTGGTTTAGATGCAAATATACTATTTGATTTAGTAACCCAAATACTTATACCTTCTGACCTTCTAGTATAAACATCTCTTGCATTTTTTATTGCCATTTGAGAATCTGAAGCTCTTAAACTACCAACATGTTTATGACTTAAACCTTTTTTACTTCTAATAAAAACCTCCCAAAGAGGCCATTCTTTATTTGCCATATCAAGAGACTTTTTTTATTTTACGTTTTTGTTCATAAGCATTAGCTGCCTCAATAACCCACAATCCATTTTCTTTAGCTTTTTTTCTTGTTTCGATACGATGATTATTACACGGTCCATTACCTTTTACTACTTGCCAAAATTCATCCCAATTAATTTCACCAAAATCGTAGTGACCTCTTTCTTTATTCCAAACCAAATCTTTATCTGGAATTTTCAATCCAATTAACTCTGCTTGAGGGACAGTTGCATCAACAAACATTTGCCTTAATTCATCATTTGTATGACGCTTAATTTTCCAATTAATAGATTTAGCAGTATGTTTAGAGTCTTCGTCGTTTGGACCAAACATCATTAAAGAAGGCCACCAAAAACGATCCAAAGCATCTTGAGCCATCTTTTTTTGTTGAACGGTTCCTTTCATTAAAGTAGTCATAATTTCAAAACCTTGACGTTGATGGAATGACTCTTCCTTACAAATACGAACCATAGCTCTTGCATATGGCCCATAAGAACATCTACATAATGGTACTTGATTCATTATTGCAGCACCATCAACCAACCATCCAATTGCACCCATATCGGCCCAAGAAAGTGTAGGATAATTAAATATGGAAGAATATTTTGCTATACCAGAATGTAAATCATCAATTGTCTGTTCACGATTAGCACCTAATGTTTCAACTGCACTATATAGATATAATCCATGTCCAGCCTCATCCTGAACTTTAGCCAAAAGCACTGCCTTTCGCCTTAAATTTGGCGCTCTTGTTATCCAATTACCCTCAGGTAACATACCAACAACCTCTGAGTGAGCATGCTGAGATATCTGACGAATTAACGTCTGACGATAATCATCAGGCATCCAATCTCTAGGCTCAATTTTAATGTCGTTATCAATTTTCTCTTGAAACTTTTGTTCAAGTTTTGAAATATCTTGATCTTTCATTTTTTAAGAATTATACTAAAACAAATTTACAAAAATTCAATGACTGATGCTCTCTTATAACTTATATCTATAGTTAATTACATCGGTAGCATAATAATCAGTAGCTTTGCACATAATTAAATTATGTATGAGAACAAAATTTCATTCTCTTAAAATTAAGGATGTAAAGAAAGAAACTAATGATACGGTTTCTATTTCTTTTGCTATACCTGAAGAACTGCAAGAAAAATTCAAATTTGAATCTGGTCAGTATTTAACATTAGAAACAAATATTGATAATGAAAAAGTTAGAAGATCATATTCTTTATGTTCGTCTCCATTTGAAGGTGAATGGAGAGTTGCGATTAAAAAAGTAGATAATGGTAAATTTTCTACCTATGCGAATAATACTTTAAAGAAAGATATGGTTTTAGACGTTATGGAGCCAGCAGGTAATTTCAAATTATCTACTCAGCCCAATTCTGAAAATTCATATGTCTTTTTTGCAGCTGGAAGTGGAATTACACCTATTATTTCTATTATAAAATCAGTTCTAAATGGAGAACAAAAAAGTAATGTGACATTATTCTATGGAAATAAAGGATTTAACTCTATAATATTCAATGAAGAAATTAATGCGTTAAAAAACAATTTTTTGGATAAATTTCGAATCATTCATGTTTTTTCAAGAGAGAACATAGGGAATGATATTCAGAATGGAAGAATTGATAAAGAAAAAACTAAATTATTATTTGATGCATTTTTAAAAAACACAAAGATTGATAAAACTTTTATTTGTGGTCCTGAATCTATGATTCTAGATGTTAAAGAAGCATTAACTGAAAAGGGGCTGAATAAAGAACAAATTCTATTTGAGTTATTTACTTCACCTTCAAAAGAAAAAAAGAAAATTGATTCTTCTAAAGAAGATATTAAGTTGGAATCTAACATTAGCGTTATAATAGATGATGAAAAAATTGATTTTTATTTAACTTCAAATGGAGAATTTATTCTAGATGCTGCTCAAAAAGAAGGAGCAGATTTACCATATGCATGTAAAGGAGGTGTCTGTTGTACATGTAAAGCTAAAATATTAAAAGGTTCTGCTAAGATGGATTTAAATTATGCTTTAACAGATAGTGAAGTCAAAGAAGGATATATTCTAACTTGCCAAGCTCATCCAGTAACAGATGAATTAATAATTTCTTTTGATGATGTCTAAAAACATAGTAATAATAGGTGCAAGTCGTGGAATCGGTAGATGTATTGTTGAACTTCTAGCTAAAAATTCACATTTTAAAATACTTGCCTTATCTAGGAATATTGATTTAATGGAGAAATCTTTTAAAAAATATTCAAATGTAAAGTGTTTTGAATTAGATCTAAATTCTAAAAATGTTCGTTCCAAATGTGAATTAATTTTTTCAAATTATTTAAATATTGATGTATTAATTAATAATGCAGGCTTATTAATCAAAAAACCATTACTTGAGCTTGATAGAAAAAATCTCGAAGATTCTTATAATGTCAATATTATTAGTGTAATTGAAACAGTTCAAGCAGTAGTCCCAAGAATGAAAAATGGTCATATAGTTAACATTAGTTCTATTGGAGGATTTCAAGGAAGCCTTAAATTTCCAGGATTGACATCATACTCAACATCAAAAGCAGCCCTTTGTAGTTTCACTGAATTATTTGCTGAAGAATATAAAGAGACGGGAATAAAAATGAATTGTTTATGTTTAGGAGCAGTTCAAACAGAAATGTTAGAGGAAGCATTCTCGGGCTATAAAGCTCCTATATCAGCTGAAAAAATGGCTGAATATATAGTTGAATTTGCTCTAAATTCAAACCAATGGATAAATGGAAAAATAATTCCTGTTTCTTTAAGTAATCCATAAAAAAATTATAATTAATTTACATTCTACATTTAATGATGTAATTTAAGCTTGTTTGTTTTTTAGTAACTTCATACTATATCATGACTTATAAGAATATCCTATATATTACTATCACATTGCTTTTTAAATCATTTGTACATAGTCAAGATATTCATTGGTCACAGTTTAGTAATAATCCTATTTTCCTAAATCCAGGTAACGCAGGGGAATTCAGTGGTGATATAAGATTCACTGGGAATTTCCGTGACCAATGGAGATCGGTTACAAGACCTTACAACACATTTTCATTTTCGATTGATAGTAAAATAAAATCGATAGATAATTTAGGTTATGGTTTTCTATTTTTTCATGACGTTGCAGGTGATGGTAATTTAAGAACAATAGAAGTACAAGGGAATATTGCTTATCAAATAAAGTTAACAGAAGATTCAATGCATAATATTAGATCTGGAATAAATATTGGAATAAATCACCGAAACCTTGATTTTAGTCAGTATTATTTTGACAACCAATATGATGGAATATCTTACAACCCATCAATCTCTTCAAACGAAATTTTACAAACTGATAGTAAAACAAACTTTTCAGTTGGCTTTGGAGCAATTTATCAATATTATAAAAACAAACGATTAAACTATACATTTGGAATTAGTGCTTTTAATTTAAACCAACCAAATCAAGGGTTTTATAATGAAATAATAAAACGTGACATACGCATTAATGTTTTTGGAAGTAGTACTTATAAAATAAATTATGACTGGGAATTAATTCCCAGTATCAATTTATCAATGCAAGGTAAATTTTATGAATTTATGTTTGGTTCTTCTTTTAGATATACTATAGTTAATAAACTTGGTAAATACCGTGCAATAAATAGTGGATTATGGTATAGATATAAAGATGCAGGAATTATATATTTAGGTATGAATTATCAAACCTTTCTCGTTGGTCTAAGTTATGATATAAATTTTTCTAAACTAGTTCCTGCTAGTAGAAATCGTGGAGGATTTGAAGTGAGTTTTAGATATATTTTAACTCAATTTAAACCAAAAAAAATAACACATAGAATATGTCCAGATTATATCTAACAATATTATTTACTGGTGTTACATTTAGTTTAATAGCACAACAAAATTTAAAGAAATACCTAGATTTTGCTGAAGAAAAATTTAATCAAGGTGATTATCATTATGCTATGAAGTTTTATGAAAAAGCTATGCGATTAGATTCAAATTCTATAGATATTTTATGGAAATATGCTGAAACATGTAGAGCTTATAAAGATTATCGAAAAGCAGAATATTATTATAAAAAAGTCTATAATAGAGAAGAAGCCAGAATATACAATTCTAGCTTATTAAAAATAGCTTTAATGCAAAAGCATAATGGTAAATACGAAAAATCTTTAGAGACATTTAAACGTGCAAAAAAGAAATATAATAAAAGCAAAAAAAGCTATAATTATCAAAAAGCTAAAAAAGAAATTGAAAGTATTACTTGGATTAAATCGACAATCTTTGATACATCAAACACAACAATAGAAAAGCTACCAAAAACTATTAATACTAATAATTCAGAATTTGGTCATACTATATATGACAATCAATTATTCTTCTCCAGTCTAAGAGGTGATTCAATTAGTGATACTGAAGAAGTATATACTGAAGAATATAAAACATCATTATATACTAGTGATATTAATAATGATTCCTTCCAAGAATCTCAACGATTAAAAGAACTATTATTCCAAAAGTATAATACAGGTAATGGAACTTTTTCTTTAGATAAAAAACGATTTTACTTCAGTAAATGTAGAGAAAAAAACTCTCGTTATATATGTAAGATAATGGTTGCTAAATACTCAAACAATAAATGGAGTAACATAGATTCATTAGGTGAAATAATAAATGAACCTGAAGTGAGTACTACTATGCCATCTATAGGAAAGATAAATGGAGAGGAAGTGTTATTTTTTGCATCAAATAGAAAAGATAGTAAGGGAGGTCTAGATATATATTATTCCACAATAAAAAATGGTAATCAATATAAAAAAGCAATCCCCTTGAAAGAAATAAATACAATAGAAGATGATGTTACACCTTGGTGGGATTCAATTGAACAAAAACTTTACTTTTCATCAAAATGGCATAATGGATTTGGAGGATTTGACGTACATTATTCAAAATATACCGATAAATGGGAAGCACCAATAAATGCTGGAAAACCTGTAAATAGTAGCAATAATGACCTGTATTATTTTAAACTCGATGATAAATCTTTTATTACGTCGAATAGAATTGGTGTTTTTTATAGTAAAAACCCAACATGTTGCAGTGATATTTTTATCATAAAAAATAAAAAAGATACAGCCAAAAAAATAGATGAAACCTTAATTGAGTTAAATAAAAGACTCCCAGTTGTTTTATATTTTCATAATGATGAACCAAATCCAAAATCAAAAGATACATTAACCGAAATTAATTATCTATCAACATATATTAGATATAATAATATGTTAAGTGAATATCAGAATGAATATTCTAAAGACCTAACGGATATAAAAGCCAAAGAAGCCAAAATGAAGATTAAAAGTTTTTTTATTGACAAAGTCAAAAAAGGCATTTCAGATTTAGAGTTATTTCGAGACTTATTACTAAAAGAACTTAGTCTAGGAGCAAGAATTAATATTACAATTAAAGGATTTGCTAGCCCTCTAGCAAAAACAAATTACAATGTTAATTTAACTAAAAGAAGAATCTCCTCACTTATTAATTATATAAGAGAATATGATAATGGGGTATTTATACCATACCTTGATGGAACTGCAAAAAATGGAGGTGAAATAATTTTCTCACAAATACCATTTGGTGAATATAATGCTAATCAAGAAACTAGTGATAATCCTAACGATATTAAAAATTCTATATACTCAATTTCGGCTGCAAAAGAACGTAGAATTGAAATACAAAGCGTGAATTATATAAAAGATGAAACAAAATTTGCATTAACAACAAAAACACCTATAATTAACATAGGTAAACTAAATAAAGGTGAGATTATTAAAAAAGAAGTAATTATTAAAAATAGATCTTTAGAAACAATTAATATTAATAATATAAGAACTAACTGTAATTGTTTAATTGCATCAATTGATAAATCAAGTTTAGATTCAAATGAAAATGGAAAAATCACATTTACATTAGATACAAAAAATTTAAATGGATTTAATGTCAAATCAATTACTGTACAAGAAAAAAATTCTAAAGAAAATTTAACAATTTATATTTCAACTGAAATAGAATAAATCTCTATATTTCAGAATATCTTATTTTTACAATCCTATTAATTGTAATGGCGCAACAAACAAATAAAATATCTTTAAAATCAAATAAACGGTTAAAATTCATTGATATGGCTAGATCTATTGCAATCCTTCTTATGCTGGAAGGCCATTTCATAGAACATACATTTAAAGATTTTAAACCAATGATATCATCCATTAAAGAAAATGGAAAATCTTCATCTCTTTTATTCGATTGGTGGTATTTTATGAAAGGATTTACAGCACCAATGTTTTTTGTAGTTACAGGAATTGTATTTGTATATCTACTTGCTAAAAATGAAGAGCTTAGTTTAAAAAATAACCCTCGAATTTTTAAAGGGTTTAAAAGAGTAATAGAATTATTATTATGGGGTTACTTACTCCAGTTAAACGTACGTTATATCACTAACACATTTCATCAAGAACACCCATGGATTTTTGCCTTTCACGTACTCCAATCAATTGGAGTTGGAATTCTTTTTCTAATTCTAATTTTCAGCTTATATAAAATATTAAATATTGGAGCTCTTTACTTATATTACTTCATTGCTGGTTCAATTATATTCTGCTTTTATCCATATTTAAAGAGTTTAGATGAAGATGTTTTTTTACCAACAAATACTCCCGAAATAATTCAAAATATCATTCATGGACCAAAATCAGTTTTTGCAATTGTTCCATGGATGGCTTTTACATTATATGGAGGAATGATAGGTGCCTTAATCATAAAATTTCAAGATTATGTGAAAAAATATTGGTTTGCCATTTTATTTATTTTAATCGGATTAATCCTAAACATTTTCGCTAGAGATATAGGTATTTTGTTAGATGATATATTAGATATTTTGCATCTAGAATTTAAACTAATAAAGAATGCTTGGCTATATGGAAGACTCGGTCAGGTAATTATGGTAATTGGAGCACTAATGATAATTGAAATATCAATGAATTTTAAAGCTGATTTGCTTCTCAAAATAGGTCAAAACACTTTACCAATATACATTTTACATGTAATAATCTTATACGGTGGGATATTTGGATTCGGATTAAATAATATTTTAAAACATTCATTAAATGGAACTGAAGCTATCATTGGTGCAATAATTTTTATTCTGCTATTTGTAATATTTATAAAATATATTAACGTAATTAAAAGATTATTCTATTCTTTATTAGAAGCTATTCATTTAAAAAAATAAAATAAATTTTGATAAAATTTATTTATTTAAAATTTTATGTTTTTTGATTCTTGTTTTTTTTTTGAACGATACAACTCTATCAAATATTTTGGTCCCACATTCTTGATCAACTTGAACTCTAACAGTATAATTTCCAGGTTTTTTATATAAATGAACCCCTTTTAAATCAAAAGATTTTTTACCATCTCCAAATGACCACTTAATATTAGTGTCATTTTGAGAATATGTACTAGAATAAAATAATTTGTATTTTCTTCTATCTGAATTATCTAATTTTAAATTAAAAGAATAATAATTTAAATTATACTTCTTTTGTTGCAAAACATCTTGCACTTTTTTATTTATCAAATATGAGGTTTCTTTGTTAACAATAGAATTCTCATTAGTATTCAATTCACCAAAATAAATAAAATTATAGAAAGTAGTGGCAATCAAAAATGAACCATTTATATTTGGATGAGCAGAATCAGATGCATATAAATCAATATTAGTTTCTTTCCTAACTGACTTCCAAACAACACCTACAGGAACAACGGGAATATTATATATCTTAGCTAGATAAAAATAACCCTTTTCTATTCGATCAGCCATCTTATCAAAAGTATTTATTTCATCACGACTTAAGAAACCTTTATCATAACCCCAAGTCATAAATAATAAAATATTTGTACAAGAATTATTCGAATAAATAGAATCAATAATTTTATTCAAAAAAGGCACTGTAGCAGTGTCAATATAATTATTATCAAAAGTCAACTCTCTACTATAACCTTGAAGAACAATATAATCCCATTTACGACTATTTATTTTATTATACATTTCAGTTCGCTCTGAATGAATCTTAAAAGAAGCCCCTGGCTCTGTGCTTTGTTCTACTATTGCATTGTTGCCTGATTTATCTATAATCTTCTTTAAAAGAGTTGGCATTTGATTCATTTGAGTGTAACTATTTCCAATAAATAATACTTTTAAAGGTTCAATAGTTGAAGCATTAGAAATGCTAACAAAAAAAAGAATAATAAAAAAGACTATAAAAAATTTAATTCTAGACATGAAAATTTATGCTTGTGATATTTTAAGAGCAATTTCACTCATTTCACTTGATGTAAATTTTAATTTTTCTTTTGAAAAGTTTATATCATCGATATTATTTATTGGAACTAAATGAATATGAGCATGAGGAACTTCTAGACCTATTACTGAAACACCTACTCTATTACAAGGAAATACTTTTTTAATTTTATTAGAGACTTTTTTTGCAAACACCATCATTTCTCCAAGCAAATCATCTTCAATATCAAAAAAATAATCAACTTCTAATTTCGGTATAACTAATACATGGCCTTTTTGAAGGGGCATAATATCTAAAAAGGCAAGAAATTTATCGGACTCTAAAACCTTATAACAAGGAATTTCCCCACTAACTATTTTTGAAAATAATGTCACGATTATCGAGAGATAGAAATTACTTCAAACTGAAGTGTACCATTAGGAGTTACTATATCGGCTATATCACCTACTGACTTACCAAGTAAACCTTTACCAAAAGGTGACTCAATACTAATTTTCTTTGCAGCTAAATCTGCCTCATTTTCAGCTACAATTGTAAATTCCATTTCTTGATTAGTATTTATATTTCTAATTTTAGCTTTAGATAAAATATAAACCTTAGAATTATCAATATTTGAATCATCGATAACTCTTCCATTAGCAATGATATCTTTTAATCGAGATATCTTAGCCTCTAAAATACCTTGTGCTTCTTTAGCAGCATCATATTCAGCATTTTCAGACAAATCCCCTTTATCTATTGCTTCTCCTATTTGTGATGAAATTAAAGGTCTTTGAACATTCTCTAGATCATATAATTCATCTTTAAGTTTTTGTAAACCTTCTAATGTATAATAATTAATCTTTGACATTACTCTGTTTTTGTTTAAACAAATAAGAGAGCCTATTATTAGACTCTCTTCTATAAAACACCTAATAAAATTTATTTTAAACTAATAGTAGCCCCTACTGTATGGATAATGCCAAAAACACCAGCAAAACGAGCAGCGTATTCAATACCTAAAGCGCTTTTGCTTTCTCCAACTAATGCATCGATAGAAAATCCTGCTGTTGGACCGACTAAAGCATTTGATCTATTCTCGGCACTAAATAGGTTCTTCTCATAAACAAAACCACCACTTAAATTAAATGCTACTTTTTCAGCTGACATTGCATAAGCTAAACCTAAACGATATTGATCAGAAGAAAATGAATTAGCAGTAAATCCTAAAGCAAGATTAATTTTATTTTTTTCATTCAAAATAAAATCATAAGAACCACCAATAACTAATAAAGAAGGTAATTCATAACTTGCTGATCTTTGTTCCAAAGAGGCTACATTACCTGTTGCGGTATAAAACACTTGATTAGCTAAACCATCACCTTTAAATTTAACCGTAGGTCCAACATTTTTAAGTGCGATACCAAATTTTATCTGATCTTGTTCTCCTGTCACATATCTAATTCCTGCATCAAAAGCAATCCCTGAAGATTTTAAATTTGAAATATTTTCAGATATAACTTTAAAATTAATACCACCATATATTGAACTTGAAAATGCTCTAGCGTATCCTATATTAAATATATTTGCCCTTGGAGAGAAAAAACCTATGTTACCTTCAGGATTTGCAACAGTTGTAATAGGAATATCACCATAATTCATAGATTGAACACTTACAGCAATAACATCTGACTCTGTTATTCTTTGGGCAATTCCTGCACTATTTAAAGAAATACCAGCAGTACCCATCCAATTAGAGTAATTAAATTTAATTTGTGTCTTATCTGTAAAAGCTAAACCAGCAATATTTACAAATGTTGCCTCCAATCCATTAACACAAGATATTCCAACATCACCCATTGAGGCACTTCTAGCCCATGGATTAACTAACATATGAGACGCACCAGCTGAACCAACACGATCTTCATTACCAGCAATAACATTAAAAGAAGATAGGATTAGTATTCCTATTAATGTATTCTTTATTTTAAAAATTGAATTATTCATTTCAAATTATTTTTTAGTATTAAATACCTTGTAAGTCAATTTGTCTCATACCACCAAAGAATTTTAAAACTCTTTCTCCTATACCAGGAACATCAACATGTATTAAATAAACACCTCCAGCTACAGGTATATTTTTATGATTATTTAAATCCCAATCAATAGAAGTTGTAGTATTATCTTTCTTAAATGTTCTAACTAACTTTCCGTTTGTTGTATAAATTTTAATCGTACAACGATCCGGTAAATTTGTTATTTTCACCCTTGTATCTAACCTGTTTCTTTCA
>CEUK01167721.1_pt1 | contig 42404 bp, 35 predicted proteins | sample 356451 | NCBI WGS metagenome assembly CEUK01 (sample SAMEA2622843, study PRJEB7988) | marine metagenome | isolation source: saline water (ENVO:00002010), including
CCTCATAGCATAATTGATTGCAATAGAGAAATAATAGGATGTCACGGTACACACACAGCAGACAATCTTACTCAAGCAATTACTCATTCTTGTAACCCATACTTTAGAGAAGTAATGAAGCGTATTGTTCTAAGAGGTAAAGATGAAAATCACTTAGTCGATGCAGCTATTGGATTAGATAAATGGGAGGATAGGATAAAAGATTTTGGGTTTGGCACAGATTTAGGCGGAAATCTCCCTGGTTCTAGAAAAGGCCAAATTCCTTCTTCAGAGTATTACAACAGAATTTATGGCAAAAATCATTGGGGCTATTCAACTATATATTCTATATCAATTGGTGAGGGGGAGCTTCTAACTACACCTTTACAAATGGCAAATCTCGCTTGTGTGATTGCAAACAGGGGAACATATAGAGAGCCTCATGCAATTAGGGATATTGGTGGGAGAGGTAAGCCCAAGGGAGAGGATGATTTACATCACACAAGTGTTGATGAAAAGCACTTTGAACCAGTAATTGATGCAATGCAACTAGTTATTGAGGATGAAAGTGGTACTGCAAGAAAAGCCTTGGTTGAAGGTGTTACGATTTGCGGAAAGACTGGTACAGTCCAAAATAAGGGAGAGCTAGATCACAGTGCATTTATGGCTTTTGCACCAAGAGAAAATCCCCAAATTGCTCTGAGTGTATATGTAGAACATTCAGGACATGGAGGCACTTGGGCAGCTCCAATTGCAGGTCTTCTAATAGAAAAATATTTAACTGACACGGTTAGATATCAGTACAGGCTAAATAGAATTCTTGAATTTGAGGTGGAATGAGTTATAGAAAAACTTCCATAATAAAGAACCTAGATTGGGTGCTTGTGACTCTACTATTTATCCTCCTGATTTTTGGTTGGATAAATATTATTAGTGCTACTTCAAATATCGAAATGGCAGATTGGCTTGATTGGAATGGTAAAGCCGGAAAGCAGCTATTATGGATGGGAATATGTACTGTCTTTGCTCTAGTAATCGTCAACATAGAATCAGAATTCTTTATTAGAACTTCTATTTTACAATACTTGGCAACTCTTTTGATGTTAACAGCAGTATTAATCATTGGTAAAAAGGTAGGCGGAGCAAGATCGTGGTTTGGTTTAGGTGGATTTTCACTTCAACCAAGTGAGTTTGCCAAACCCACAACTGCACTTGCACTTTCTTGGTATATTTCTAGAGATAATTCCAAATGGGAGAGTGTCAAATCCAGAATATTCTCAATACTAATTGTTGGTATTCCCGCTTGCTTAATCCTTCTTCAACCTGATGCTGGAACTGTATTAGTCTTTGCGGGATTTGTATTCGTCCTTTATAGAGAAGGTCTTTCGGGTAACGTTTTAATTCTAGGTTTTGCTGCAATGATTGTTGGAATTGCTACTATTTTAATAGGATCATGGGGAGGTATAAATTGGTTTTGGGGTGTATGGATATTGTTCGGGTCCGCAATGCTTTATTTAATTCGTGAGGCAACAGTCCCAAGAAAGCGAAAGAGTTTAACTATATGGGGAAGTATACTTTTAATAGCTGGTCTCTTTTTAAGTGTTGGGTTACACACTGGAATGGAGAAGGTTTTAAAACCTCATCAACGTGAACGAATACAAGTGTTGTTTGGCATAGATGTGAGCAACCCAGATGCTGACTACAACATTAGACACGCAAAAGCAGCTATTGGCAGTGGTGGCTTTTCCGGTAAGGGATGGATGAATGGTCCTATGACTGCATATAGTTTCGTTCCGGAACAAGAAACAGATTTCATTTTCTGCACAATTGGAGAAGAATGGGGGTTTATAGGAACAATATCCGTAGTAATTCTCTTTACTTTTCTTTTACTACGAGTCATCTTTATTGCTGAGCGGCAGAGGTCCAAATTCACAAGAGTATATGCCTATGGTGTAGCAAGTATTTTATTCATGCACTTCCTAGTAAACATCGGAATGGTACTTGGTTTAGCACCAGTAATTGGCATCCCACTTCCGTTTTTTAGTTACGGAGGTTCGTCATTGTTAGGGTTTACATTTTTATTTGGAGTGTTGTTAAGGCTAGACGGAGAACGGTTTAAGATGTTGAGATAATAACCATTTATCTATAAAATCTTTTGATTAGTAGAAGTTTTTTACGCTTTCATTTGGAAACCTCGAAAAGTCCATCCATATTTGTTACATGCTACATGCTACAAATACATGAAACTGTTGTTGCTACCCAACTAGAGTAGGTTACATAATTGTATTCGTGCAATAATAATTTTTTTGAACCTTATCCAACTAAAGCCTCCGAGGTGTCGGAGGCTTTTTTATGCAAATAATATGACAGCTACCGTTCTAGAAATAAGGATACATACACTTGAAAATATATAAGCTTAAGGTTAAAGTCCTAGTAGAACTTCAGTTGGTTGCTTGCCGCCGAAGATCATCCTTTCAGGATTCTCTAAAAGCTGTTTTAGTAAAAATAGGAATCCTACACTATCCTTTCCGTCAATGATTCTGTGGTCATAGCTAAGCGCAACGTACATAACAGGTCTTACCTCCACTTTCCCATCAATTGCAATTGGCCTTTCCACAATGTTGTGCATTCCTAAAATTGCGCTTTGCGGGGGGTTAATTATGGGAGTTGAAAGCATTGAACCAAATACACCACCATTAGTAATTGTAAATGTCCCCCCCTGCATTTCGTCTACAGTAAGCTGACCATCTCTTGCTCTAATAGCTAATCTTTTAATCTCACCTTCAATTTCTGCAATTGACATCGTTTCAGCATTTCTAATAACTGGAACCATTAGTCCTTTTGGAGAACTAACTGCAATACAAATGTCTGCGTAATCGTGGTAAATGATTTCCTTACCATCAATCATTGCATTGACACCTGGAAATTCCGCAAGAGCTGTAGTAACAGCTTTTGTAAAGAATCCCATAAAGCCAAGACCTACTCCCTTTTCCTCTTTAAACTTATTTTTATACTTAGCCCTCAGATCCATGATTGGCTTCATGTCAATCTCATTGAAAGTCGTTAACATGGCAGTGTCGTTCTTAACACCGACAAGCCTGTCAGCAACCTTTCTTCGAAGCATGGACATTTTTTCACGTCTTGTTTCACGTGATCCAGTCCAACCACCTTGTGCCATCGCTGATGATGGATCAAACCCTGCAGCCAATGCTTCAAGAACGTCTTGCTTTAAGACTCTTCCGCCTCTTCCTGTGCCAACAATTGAGCCTTGAGATATTCCTTTATCTGCTAACATTTTTTTAGCGGCAGGTGATGGATGTCCACTCACGATACTATTAGTTGGAGCAGGTGAAGCTATGTTTATCGAAGGCGTTTCTAAAGGCTTTGCTGTCGAGGGCTTTGTCTCCTGTGGTTCTTCTTCTACTTTTGAAAGCGCAGGTTTTTTTGTTGCTTTTGGAGGTTTAGCATCAGTATCAATCAAACAACAAAGATCACCAACTGCAATCAAGTCTCCCTCTTCTGCCTTAAGAGTAATAACTCCATCGGCTTCTGCAGGTAGCTCAAGAGTAGCCTTGTCAGAATCTACTTCTGCAATAGCTTGATCTTTCTCAACGTAATCTCCATCGCTAACTAACCAAGTAGCGATTTCCACTTCTGAGATGCTTTCCCCTGGACTAGGGACTTTCATTTCAAGGATTGGCATGATGTTTTTTAGTTGAGATAAAATTAAGAAATTGAGTACTTCAAAACAGCTTCGATGATGGCTTCGTGTCTTCTAGCTGAAATAATCGGGGAACCTGCTGCGGTAGTTCCACATGCTGGTCGTGATATCATGTCTGAAATTTCGCCTTTGAAATTCATAGAGATAAAAGGCCACGCTCCCATATTTTCTGGCTCTTCTTGAAGCCAAACTACCTTTACTTTTTCCCCATAACGCTTGATAGTCACATCAAGCGCATCTTGGGGAAGTGGGTGGATTTGCTCGAGTCTAACTAGTGCAATGTTTGTTCCTTTACCTTCTTTTTCAAAGCGCTCTAAAACCTCATAATAGATTTTGCCTGAGCAAAGAACTACAATATCAACTTTTTTAGCTGATGCAGATTTAGACATTCTAGGATCGTCAATCACCTCATTGAATTTCCCGATTGATAAATCTGAAATTGACGAAACTGCCTTAGGGTATCTAAGAAGTTTCTTAGGTGTAAATACTATAAGAGGCTTTCTGAAAGGACGTATAACTTGTCTTCTTAGAATGTGGAACATCTGAGCAGGCGTGGTGCAGTTTGCTACAATGAGATTCCCTCCAGCACAAAGAGAAAGAAATCTTTCCATTCTTCCTGAGCTATGCTCTGCTCCCATTCCTTCGTAACCGTGAGGGAGTAAAATTGTAAGACCGTTCATGGCATTCCACTTGTCCTCAGTAGCACAAAGGAATTGGTCCCAAATAATTTGAGCGCCGTTGTTGAAATCTCCAAATTGAGCTTCCCAAATAGTAAGTCCTTTTGGTTTAGCATAAGCATATCCAAACTCAAATCCACTTACAGCATACTCTGAGAGTAGAGAATTGTATATACTCAGTTGAGCTTGTTTTTTATTCAGATTGTTAAGTAGAATCACTTCATCCTCGCTATCCTCAGTCTTTAAAACAGCATGTCTATGCGAGAAAGTTCCCCTTTCAACATCCTGTCCGCTAATACGTACCGGATGTCCTTCAGCTAGAAGAGATGCATAGGCAAGCATTTCTCCCATACCCCAATCAAGGTTGTCAGATTCAAGCATCTTTGACCTATCCTTGATGAGTTTGGCCACTTTACGGAAAAACTTTTTGTCTTCAGGAAGTGTGCTGATTTTCTTCCCTAAATCGAGAAGTTTATTTTTAGGGTAGCTCGTGTCAGGTGAAGAAGTTAGTTCTTCTTCTTTAGCTGTTCTGTAGTCTTTCCATAGATCCTCTAAGAAATTTGCGATTGAGTTTGTCTCCTTCTCTTTTGCAGTAACGAAACCATCTTCCATTTGGTCTAACTGAGCTGCTTTTGATTTAGCACCATCATGCTCAGAAATTACACCATCTGCCACGAGTTGATCCAAGTAGATTTTGTAGGGCGAAGGATGAGCGGCGATTGCCTTGTATAGTTTGGGCTGTGTGAATTTAGGTTCATCACCCTCATTGTGTCCGTACTTTCTGTAACCAAGTAGATCAATGAAAACATCTTGGCTAAATTCCTGTCTGTACTTGATGGCAATCCTCATCACTTGGACTACTGCCTCTATGTCGTCAGAATTGACATGAAAGATGAGGCTTTGAGTTGTCTTGCCAACATCAGTGCAATAAGTCGATGTTCTTGCATCAAGATAGTTTGTAGTGAAACCAACTTGGTTATTTACTACAATGTGAACGGTGCCTCCAGTTCGATAACCATCAAGACTAGCCATTTGAGTAACCTCGTAGACTAAGCCTTGACCTGCAATTGCAGCATCACCGTGAACTAAAATTGGAAGAACTGATTTTTCATCGCCATTCTTTTCATCAATTCTAGCACGAGCTATTCCCAACACCACTGGGTCGACTGCTTCTAAGTGTGAAGGATTGGGTGCGAGTGTAATTGACACCTCCTTCCCTGTATCGGCTGTTTGGGTTTTTGAATGGCCTAAATGGTATTTTACATCACCCTCGATGTCGTCTTCAGAATCATACTCCTTTCCAATGAATTCGCTAAAGATGTCTGAATATTCTTTGCCTAGAATGTGTGCTAGAGTACTCAAGCGTCCCCTATGAGCCATGCCCAAAACAACTTCACTAACTCCTACTTCTGTTCCATACTCAATGATCGCATCAAGAGCGGGAATCAGTGATTCTCCTCCCTCGAGTGAGAACCTCTTTTGGCCTACAAACTTCTTCTGAAGAAATTCCTCGAACAATGTCGCTTGGCTAATCTTCTTTAAAATATGAAGCTTGTCCTCATTTGTAAATTTCTTCCTATTATCAATTTCAATGTGCTCACGAATCCAATCAACACGCTCTGGTTCGCGGATGTACATATACTCAATACTTATGCTGCTGCAATAAGTTTTCTCAAGGTGATCAATAATGTCCTTGAGTTTAGCTGGGCCAATACCCACTTTTGTACCTGCTTCAAATACCGTTTCAAGATCCTCATTGCTTAGGCCAAAGTTTGCTAGTTCTAAAGTTGGAGTATAGGTTCTTCTCTCTCTAACTGGGTTGGTAGCAGTAAAAAGGTGACCTCTTGTTCTATAACCGTGAATCAAATCAAGAATTTTAAATTCCTTGAAAGTTACTTGAGAGACTCCCTCTCCACCGTAGTGAGATGTGGCTAAATCAAAGCCGGCAAAAAAGAGTCGCCAAGAGCGGTCTACAGATTCGGGATTGTTGATATATTGGGCGTAAAGTGCGTCCAATGTCTTCGACTCAACTTTGCTTAAAAACGATAGTGGGTCCACAGGGCCAAATTTACATTAAGACACTCTTTCTGTCACCGAAAAAAGCAACTCTTCGAACCAAGTTTTTGTCGACAAATCAAGGTTCAAACTCTCAAGTGATTTTGCAGCATCATCCGAATATCTCTTCATGAGGTTTTTTGCAGCAATGTCTGATCCTCTAGACTGCATCGCTAATTTTATTACATCGATTTTTTCTTCATCAGAATCACAACCATCCGTTGAGGGTAATTCACCCGCGGACAATGCATGTATGAATAAAAAGGTCTTCTTATCTGATATAATATCTCCACCAACCTTTTTCCCAGTAGCATTTTCATCGCCAAAAGTGTCCAAATAATCATCTTGAATTTGAAAAGCCAAACCAAGCTTCTCCCCAAAATCATACCATGCATCCACCCTCTTCTGTGAAGCACCAGCACAAATTGCTCCCATTGAACAAGACGCAGCGAGAAGCACTGAAGTTTTAAGTCGAATCATTTCGAGATACATCTTTTCAGTTACATAATCTATAGATTCAAAATCTAGGTCTAATTGCTGACCATCACACACCTCCATTGAAGTCTTGTTTAAAATCTTCAAAAGTTTAGGCATTGCATTTGGTGATGCAAGTTCAACAGCCTGATAAGCTGCCGTAAACAAGGCGTCACCACTTAGGATAGCAGCATTTTCACTGAACTTCTCATGAACTGTTTGTTGACCTCTTCTAAGGGGTGCATTGTCCATAATATCGTCGTGCATCAAAGTGAAGTTGTGGAACAACTCTACAGCAAGTGATGCAGGCATAGCCGCCTCTGAGGTTGCGCCCTCAGCATTGCTAACAGATAGTGCAAGAAGGGGCCTGATTCTCTTCCCTCCTAAGCTCAACAAATATCTAATTGGACCAAACAAATTGGAATCAGAATAGTTAGAAAGAAAGTTATTTAAGCCAAAAGTAAAGTCCTCCTGCAGCTTCTTAGTGGTAATCATAGTTGTTCTAACAAGTAGTTTCCATATCCACTCTTGCGAAGTGGTTCAGCTAAAGCCTTTAATTGTTCAGTTGAAATATAGCCCATTCGCCAAGCAACTTCTTCAATACTTCCAACCTTCATTCCTTGACGTTGTTCAATCATTTGGACATATTGCGAGGCTTGAATGAGACTTTCATGTGTCCCCGTATCAAGCCAAGCCATACCTCTATCCATTCTGCTTACCTTTAGTTTACCAGCTTCTAGGTACGCTTTATTTACATCAGTAATCTCGTATTCGCCACGTGCACTAGGTTCTAGACCTTGGGCAATTCCAACCACATCATTATCGTAGAAATAAAGACCTGGTATAGCATATCTAGATTTTGGAGATACTGGTTTTTCCTCAATGCTTAAAGCGTTTCCATATTCATCAAATTCAACAACACCGTATCTCTCTGGATCGCGAACTTGGTATGCGTATATAAGTGCACCATCAATTTCCTTATCAGCCCTTAGTTGACGCCCAAAATGTTTACCGTGGAAAATATTATCACCTAGAACTAGCGCTACACTATCGCTTCCAATAAACTCTTTACCAATGATAAATGCTTGAGCCAAACCATTTGGCACCTCTTGAATTGCATAGTTAAATGAGCACCCAAACTGAGAACCATCTCCCAACAGGTTTTTAAAAGACGAACTGTCTTCAGGAGTTGTGATTATCAAAATATCCTTAATCCCTGCCAACATCAATGTAGATATTGGGTAGTAAATCATAGGCTTATCGAACACAGGCATAAGCTGCTTACTCACTGCTTTTGTGAGTGGCCATAATCTTGTTCCAGATCCTCCAGCTAGAATTATTCCTTTCATTACAAATGCAATCTATTGATTTTCCTTCTTGTATTCCACTCTTAAGGCATCAAGATCAATATCCTCTTCTTCATCAATTATGTCAAGAAATGGTTCTTGGAATGTCTTAGTAGTAACGTAGTTATTCAGATTCATCAATAATGAAGGGAGTAATAATAGGTTGGCAAACATCGCTACAAACAAAGTAACACTTACTAAAATACCTAGTGATCTAGTTCCGTCGAAATCACTCAATGAGAACATCATAAATCCGCAAAACAACACTATAGATGTGTACATCATACTGACTCCTGTTTCTTCGACTGCTAGAATAACAGCCCGCTTAATATTCCAATTAAGCCTAGATAACTCTTGCCTGTATTTTGCAAGAAAGTGTATTGTGTCATCGACTGAAATTCCAAATGCTATAGAGAACACAAGTATAGTAGATGGCTTGATTGGAATCCCCGCCCACCCCATAACTCCTGCCGTAAATATCAAAGGCATGATATTCGGAATAAGAGCTATAAATACCATTCTCATAGATGTAAATAACACAGCCATTATTAGAGCGATAACTAGAATAGCTAGAGTGATACTTATAGCAAGGTTATTTACTAAATAGTGTGTGCCTTCTAGAAATATTAAACTAGTACCAGTAAGGGTTACCTTGTATTTATCTTTTGGAAAGATGGAATCAATTCTAGGCCTTAAATCTGCCATAACATCGTCCATCTCATATGTGCCTATATCTGCCATTTGGGCTGATATACGAGTAATTGTTTTGGTCGAATCAACAAAGTTTCTAGTTACACTTACTGCATTTTCATGATCCTTAGATCTCTTTTCAGTATTGCGCATATAAGACCTAAGAGCTAGCTTTTCCTTTCTTCCAATTGGCAACCTATATGCTGAGGAGTCACCATCATTAAGAGCCATCATTGCAAACTTTGTTGCATCAACTGCAGACATACTTCTCGAAAATTCAGGATATTCAGTAAGAAGTTGCTGGAAGCGCTCTATTCTCTTAAGGTTGGCAAGACTTAACGCCTTCCCCTCGTCTCCACAATCAATCAATGCCTCAAATGGCATTACTCCATTAAAGTTTTTCTCAACCCAAGCCAAATCTGTCAATACCCTATCATCCTTGGGTAGGTCGTCAACGATATTACCTGTCGCTGTCATTTGGACTAATCCTGCTACAGAGAAAACTAACACAATAGAACTAATGACATAAACCTTAGTCCTCTCGTGTAGAACAGTATCAATGAAACCTTGAACCAATCTAAAGACCCATATTCTATTAAGATGAACCAACTGCTTTTCACTTGGGTTTGGAAGGAAAAACAAAATGGTTGGAATCATCGAAAGGCTGATAACGAATACAGCCATAATATTTAGAGCCGCTATTGTGCCAAAATGTTGCAGATAATCCGTGCGAGTAAACATAAATGTGGCAAATCCGAATGCAGTAGTAAAGTTTGTAAGCAAGGTGGCATTACCAACTTTAGTAATCATCCTCTGTAGAGCTCTAACCTTATTACCATGCTTTTTATAATCCGCATGGTACTTATTGACCAGATAAATACAATTGGGGACTCCTATTACAATTATCAAAGGAGGAATCAAAGACATTAAAAGCGTAATGGGATAATCAAACGCAGCTATTGATCCAATTGAGATTATTACACCAATAAATACAACACTTAGACAAACTATAGCAGTTGTAAAATTCCTAAAGAATAAAAGGAGAAGAAGAAAGGTGACTAAAAGAGCTGCACCTACAAAATATCCCAATTCACCTTTGACCTTATTGGTCATTTGAATCCTAATAAATGGCAGGCCACTCAGATACACCTGAATGCCTTCATCCTCAGACCATTTATTTGAAAGGGCAGTTATGTCTTCAATTATGTTTCCTCTGTCCTTAGAATTAAATAGTGTAGGTTCGAAAAAGACCATCATAATAGTTGCGTCAGAACCATCATTATGAAGTACTCCATCAAAGAAGTCTAATGACCTAACCTTTGATACAATTTCATCAACTCTTTCTTGAGTAAGATTTGGTCCACCAACAGTGATATCTCTTGCAATAGGTTCAACTATAAATGACCTGTCAGAGCTATCTTTTTCAACTGTGAATGCGTGTGTGATACAGAAAACAGAGTCTATTATGTCTGTTTCAGCACCATTTACAACAACCTTCGTTTGCTTGATATCATTGGCAAATTCATGCCAAGATTGCATTCCTTCAGGTGTATACAGCTTTGAATCATTTACCCCTAAAACCATAATATTCCCCTCAGCACCAAAGTGCTCAACGAAATCTTCAAACTCCAATCTTGTAGGGTGATCTTTAGGCAAAAGGCCTCCAAACTCATAAACAAGTCTAAGATTTGGAATTTGCAAACCCATAAAAAAAGTAACCGCACCAAGCACTAACAATACTGCTATTCTGTAACGTAATAAAATGGATACGACTCTAGACCACATATACTTTTCCTAATTAGGGGCAAAGTAACGACAGGGAGGGGAAGACTTGGCTACCTTTGTAGCCTATTATTCATTCATTAACAAGAAATGTCTAACTACGACGTAATTGTAATCGGATCTGGCCCTGGAGGTTATGTTGCAGCTATCCGTGCTGCTCAATTAGGAAACAAAACTGCTTTAGTTGAAAAGTATTCTAATCTTGGAGGAACTTGCTTAAATGTTGGGTGTATTCCTTCAAAAGCTTTACTAGATAGTTCGGAACATTATCACCAAGCAAAAGAACAATTTTCTACTCATGGAATAGGAGTAGGTTCTCTATCTCTTGATTTCCCACAAATGGTAGCGAGAAAGGCTGATGTAGTTTCAGCAACAACCGCTGGAATCGATTTCTTGATGAAGAAAAACGAAATTGACGTTCACCAGGGTTTGGGATCATTTGTTGATTCTCACACCATTCAAGTAACTCCTAAAAAAGGTGATGCTAAGCAGATTAGCGGTAAGAACATTATTATAGCAACAGGTTCTAAACCTAGCTCTCTTCCTTTTATCGAAATAGATAAAAAGCGAGTAATCACTTCAACTGAAGCTCTTAGCCTAGCAAAACTGCCAAAGTCAATGATGGTAGTTGGAGGCGGAGTGATTGGACTTGAATTAGGTTCTGTTTACGCTCGTTTGGGCACTGAGGTAACTATTATTGAATACAAAGATTCTCTAATTTCTACAATGGACAGAATGCTTAGTAAGGAACTATTGCGATCTCTGAAAAAACTTGGAATCAAGTTCCAACTTTCTACTTCTGTAAAAGAAGTAAAAGCGGCAGGCAAGAGTGTTACCATAAAGGCTAATAATAAGAAAGGAGAAGAACAAACTTTCAAAGCAGAGTACTGTCTAGTTAGTGTTGGTAGAAAACCATTTACTGAAGGTCTAAACCTTGAGGCTGCCGGAATTTCAACTAACGAAAGAGGTATGATCACAGTTGATGAAAACCTTCGAACTTCACAACAACACATCTATGCTATTGGTGATGTGATTCGTGGAGCTATGCTTGCACACAAGGCAGAAGAAGAAGGTGTATTTGTTGCTGAAACAATAAATGGAGAGAATCCTCACATTGATTATAATTTGATTCCAGGTGTTGTTTACACTTGGCCTGAGGTTGCTGCTGTCGGAAAAACAGAAGAACAACTCAAGTCTGAAAACATAAATTACAAGAGTGGTTCATTCCCATTTAAAGCAAGCGGACGAGCGCGTGCAAGTATGGACACTGACGGCCAAGTAAAAGTTTTGGCTCATGCAGAGACAGATGAGATTTTAGGGGTTCATATGATAGGGCCGCGTGCAGCTGATATGATTGCAGAAGCAGTTATTGCAATGGAGTTTAGAGCTTCTGCTGAAGACATTTCTAGAATGTGTCACGCTCACCCAACATTTACCGAGGCAATCAAAGAAGCTGCATTAGCTGCAACAGGCGACAGAGCTCTTCACGTGTAAAAGTCATGGCAACACTGCCAAATCTCAAGTCGCTAACACAGGAGCTTTCTCATGTGGTATTACTTTATGACGAGAGTGTAACTGGAACATGCTATTTGGGCCTTGGTTGTAAAAAGTCAATTGAGCTTGGTGGCCAACTTTCAGAACTTGATGTTTTTTCTTCTTTAGAAAAATTTACTTCTCAGGGAAAATGGACCTTTGGATGGATGGGTTATGAGTTAAAAAACACACTTTATAATTTAGAAACAAAAGTAGAGAATGGTTTAGGCTTACCTGATCTGTCGTGGTGGGAGCCTGAGGTTGTAATAAAATGGGATTCTACAGGCCAAACCCAAGTTTTACAGGGTGATGATTATTCGGCTCTTGCTAACATGGGTTTAAAAGCCATCCATGAACAAGTTGATAGTGAAGAGGTGGATGCTGCTGAGATGGTTTGGGCTTGGGGGAAAGAAGAATACGTAGAAAAGTACAATGCAGTAAGAGAGCTAATTCAAGACGGTGATGTTTATGAATTGAATTTGTGCCAAACTCTAACTAGCTTTGCTCGAGAACACAATAGCTGGGGGCTTTTCACTAATCTCTACAATAAAACCAAAGCACCCTTCAGCGCTTATTTGCAATGTGGAAACTATAGAGTAATGAGCGGAAGCCCAGAAAGATTTTTAAAGAAATCAGGTGACAAACTTATCTCTCAACCCATTAAGGGTACAATTGCTAGGGGTGTTGATGAAGAGGATGACGCAAGACTTGTCGAAGCGCTAAAAAGCAGTGAGAAAGAAAGAGCTGAGAACATAATGATTGCTGATTTGGTCCGAAACGACTTAAGCAGGGTGGCGCAAAGAGACTCTGTTGAGGTGGTAGACCTATGTGGAATTCACAAATTTGAAACAGTTCATCAAATGATTACTGAAATAAACTGTCAAGTGGAACATAACAAGGGTCTTTCCGATATCCTGAGAGCTACATTCCCTATGGGCTCAATGACAGGGGCGCCAAAAATTTCAGCAATGAAAAATATTGATTTGTTAGAACAAAAAGGAAGAGGAATTTATTCAGGTTCTGTGGGTTATATCTCTCCTAATGGCGACTTTGACTTAAACGTTCTTATACGTAGCTTGTTTCACAATGCAGAGACTGAAAAAATTGAGGCTTCAGTAGGTGGAGCAATAACTTCTTTGAGCAATGCAGAAGACGAATTTAAAGAATGTGGCCTTAAGGCAGAAGCGCTTATTAAAACAGTAAACGGTGAGTAGAGATAATCGAGACAGGTTTAGAAGGGGGCTTGGGAAGTGTGGAGTAATTGATGGTGAATTAGTCCTAGCTACTTGTTCGGGTGGCCCGGATTCTATGCTACTATTGCACGCTTTGAAAAGCATTGATGCAAGATTTGAAGTTGCACATGTAAACTTTAAATTAAGGGGTGAAGAAAGTGATAAAGATGAAGCTTTTGTGAGAAATTGGTGTTCGGAAAACAGGGTCACTTTCCACTGTGAAACTATGGACGCTTATGCCCTAGCTGAAAAAACAGGTAAGGGAATTCAAGATGCTGCGAGAGTTCTGAGGTACGAATATTTCGAAGAAGTGAAAAATCAAATTGATGCAAACGCAGTAGCTGTCGCTCATCATGAAAACGATCAAGCTGAAACATTAATTCTTCATTTGATTCGTTCTACAAATCCTTCTGCTTTAGGATGTATGCCAAACAGAACCGGCGATGTCATCAGACCAATGCTTAATTGGACTAGAGACGAAATTATAGCATGGCTTGAGGAAGATGGAGTTGAGTACCGTATAGACTCATCGAATAAGGACGGAAAGTACACTCGAAATAGAATTAGACACGAAGTCCTACCTCTTTTAGAAAACATTAGAACAGGAACTACTGGGCATCTAGCAGATTGGGCAAACAGGCTTAGAGTCCAAGCCAATGCAGTAAATGATTCTATGAGCGAAGCGTCGAGAGATATCGTAGAATACTGCGATTTAGATAGTGGTGATGGTGCTCTTTGCAAGTTAGATTTACATGCAATGGGCAATTCAATTTGGGGTGATTTAGTACTTGACAGACTTCTAGTTGAAAGAAGTTGGCCGATTGGTTCTCGTGAAGAAGCAATGATTTTAAAGAGGGCTACAGTAGGCGCCCAAATCTCATATGGTACAGATATTTTAAGAAGAGAAAGAGCTCATATTAGCCTATCGATTGCGTCGACATATCCAAAAACTTTTGAATTAGAAAGACAAACTATTGATGATCTAAGCGGTCATGATTTCCCAAACGATCCAAGTATTCTTTGGGTTGGTGTCGAGGACCTAGTTGAACCAATTATTTGGCGCCCTTGGGAACATGGAGATAAATTGAATCCAACAGGAATGGAGGGTAGTGTAAACATTAGTGACCTTCTTACCCAATGGAAAGTACCAAATGGTGTAAAGGATTCTGCACATGTTTTAGTAGATGGAAATGGTGAGATTCTTTGGGCATACATAACCTTCGAAAACACAGTTCTTTCTAGAGTTTCTAGAAACGTGAAAGTCAACCTAGGCGGGGCAATCGAGGCTTTTAAAGCAGTCTGAATTCCCTATAAATCATAAAGTGAATTTTGTATGCAAATGAGAGGTTATCTTTATGGCTCAAATAAAACTGCTATGAAGATTTTTAGATTTAGTAAATCATTAATAAGCTTTGTCTCATTCATTTTATTCTCAGTGTCTTTGATGAGTTGTGGAAAGGATTCCACTAACGAATTACCAATAGAAATTGGCGAGAATACTACTACCGAACATCAACCTGTTAAGTGGGAAGTTAAATCAAATAATGAAGGTGGCGATATTCATAGCATTTATGTTATATGCTATCTATATGAAGGTTGGCATGTTTACTCTCAGACATTAGACCCAAATGATGGGCCTGTTCCCACAGAATTTTCTTTTGAATTTCCTGATGGATATGAAAAAATAGGCGAGACTATTGAAGGAGAACCTAAGGTTCACTACGATCCAAACTTTATGAAAGATTTGGCCTTCTTTGATGATGTAGCCATTTTCAAACAAAAGGTTAAAGTCACTGGTGATTTAAAAGAAATAAAGGCTGGTATTTATTTCATGGTATGTAATGATGAAATGTGTTTGCCACCTGAATTTATTGAATATAATGTTGATCTAAATACAGGTTCAAGTTCTAGAGAAGGATATGCAAACGTAGAAGCAAGAGATATCTCTGAAATACTCCCAAACTTAGATAAAATTGATTTAAATAATCCAGTGAAAGACTGTGGCGAGGTTAAATCATATGATAATACTTGGAAGGTGTTTTTATTTGGCTTTATTGGAGGATTATTAGCATTACTAACACCTTGTGTATTTCCAATGATACCGCTTACTGTTAGCTTTTTTACAAAAAGTGGAGGTAATAATATTTCTGGTGTTTTTAAAGCATTTCTATACGGATTATTTATCTTTTTAATCTATGCCATTTTATCTATCCCATTCCATTTTGGAATAGAACCAGACGCACTAAATGAAATAGCTACTTCAGCTACTTTGAATATTATCTTCTTTGTGATATTTGTTGTTTTTGCTATTTCATTTTTTGGATATTTCGAAATCACATTGCCATCCGGGCTATTAAATAAAGCAGATAATGCATCGAATATCGGAGGTGTTATAGGAATATTCTTCATGGCATTAACTCTAGCATTGGTTAGCTTTTCATGTACAGGTCCAATTCTAGGAACTGTCCTAGGTAATTCACTTCAAAATGGACCATGGCCTATTACAGCAGCTATGAGTGGATTTGGAATTGCTCTTGGCTTGCCATTTGCATTCTTTGCAGCATTCCCATCTTTATTAATGAGTATCCCACAATCAGGCGGATGGCTGAATACCGTAAAAGTTATACTTGGATTTCTCGAGTTAGCTCTTGCTGTCAAATTCTTAAGTAATGCTGATCTAGTTTACAATTGGGAATTTTTGCATAGGGAAACCTTCTTCTTGATTTGGACTCTAATAGGTCTAGCGATGACTCTATACTTATTTGGGTTTATTCGATTCCCTCACGATAGTAAAATTCAAAAGTTTTCAAAGTATAGAATTTCGTTCTCTATAATGGTTTTTGCCTTTACTGTTTATCTGGCTCCAGGAGTTCTATCTTCTTCCCCTTGGAATCACAACCTTCTTGCTGGATTTCCGCCTCCAACTTTCTACTCATGGTATGAAAAGGATACATTCCATTCAGAATTTGACGACTTTAACACCGCGTTCGCTCATGCTATAGATGTAAATAAACCTTTATTAATTGACTTTACAGGATGGGCTTGTGTAAACTGTAGGCAGATGGAAGAAACTGTTTGGACAGTAGATAAAGTAAAGGAATTATTACATGATGATTTTGTACTTGTGTCCCTTTATGTTGACGAAAAAATTACATTACCTGAAGAATTTCAAGGTGTATATGAATATGAGCACGATGGTGAAACCATGAAAACTCAAATTTTAACTAAAGGAGATAAATGGGCAAAATTCCAAACTAAATATTTTAAGAATAATAGCCAACCATATTACGCTATGATAAGTCCTGATGGTCAATTATTGGGTAATCCTATTGGATACACTCCTAATGTTGAAGAATATATTAAATATCTTGAGTGTGGTATTGAAGCAAATAATGAAATTAAAGAAGACAAAACTCAAATAATTTCATTTAATTAATTCAGAAACAACAATTGTAAATTTTCAACTTCCGGTTGCAAAATCTAAAAACAAGTCTCAATGTAATTGTGATATTTGTGACAAGTTGAAAATACCACTTACCTTAAGCATTATGCATAAGAAACCAACAGCTCGATCGCATTTTAAAGAGACACTTTCGATCCTTAATAACTTAATCGACAATGAAGAATTTTTAAATTCTGTTGACGCAGCTTCTCGCATTATCTCTGAGACTATTGAAAAGGGGAAGAAAATTATTTCTTGTGGAAATGGTGGTTCAATGTGTGATGCAATGCACTTTGCTGAAGAACTCAGCGGCAAGTATCGTGAAGACAGACCTGCATACCCTGCACTTGCATTAAGTGACCCCTCTACACTTACTTGCATTGGAAACGACTACGGTTTTGAAAATGTATTTGCACGTCAAGTAGAAGCGCTTGGTAAAGACTTCGATATACTTTTAGCTATTTCTACTAGTGGCAATAGTCCCAATATCCTTAAAGCGGTTGAAGCTGCAAAAAAGAAGGATATGATAATAATTGCAATGACTGGATGTGATGGAGGAGAACTTGCAAACGTTTGTGACCACGAAATAAGGATTCCATGGGAAGATTATGCCGATAGAATTCAGGAAATGCACATTGTGTGTATTCACACCATAATATCAGGCGTTGAATCTCAACTTAAGGAAAAAGGTTTGTAAATACTATTACATATTTATCGAACACCTTGAGTTTGTATGATCTACTGACAAACCGATATTTATACGTGTTATAATTAGAGATGAGAGTAGATATTATTTCTTACTTTCTGAAAGAGTTGGACTTTATAGATTGATTTAGATTGTATGTTTTGTAAGGAGTAAGTTGAAAAAAGACGCATTTTGACAAATTATATGAAATTTTACGCGCTTTTAGATCAAAAATGCCAATATTTTACTCAAAAATGTGTAAAAAATAAGATTTGGTTATTAAGTAATATTAAGGGTAATTAGTGATTTACAAAAAGTGCTTAATAATGTATTTTTAATCATTATTGACAACTTTTTAAGTAAAAAATTAAATTAATAGTGATTTTAATGAATTATATGAAGCTTTTGACGAAATTTATTGAAATAAAAAAATTTGAGTAATAAAAGGCATTTTTTTCACATTTACTATGAATTTTTGCTAATTATGAAGATTATTTGAAAATTTTAATTGAAAAATATAAAATAATTATATTAAAAATTGAAAAAGGAATTTATACGTCAACGAAAATGCAATGATTTTTTTCATTCAAAACACATTAAAAACCATTAAAACTGATGCAAAACACCTCAAAAGCTCTCAAAAACTAAAATTTTACTCGATTTTGTATCAATTTTGACTAAATCTAAAGCCCTGTTTAAATTTTTGGTCTGAGTATAAAAAATTAATAATAATGGTACGGTTAAAAATTGTCGGGAATTACTCTCAACTTAACATCTAACACAAGAAGCTGACTTAATTCATTCATGGGATTAGGGAACATTTCAGAAAGAGGAAATAAGAATATTATTGAAGTTGCAGCTACAGTGGAAATTATAGATAACAGCATAGTAATAAAATATTACCATATTATTTAAGCTACAAAATTTAGACTATTTCATAGAGAATCATGGGTAAGTGCAATAAATGAAACTAGTATTCTAGAGTACAATGGGACTGACTACCTTAAATTCGACGCATGGATCAAAGAAGTCAACCTCCAATAATTTTATCAGCTAGAGGCAAAAGCCCGGAATTTCACAGCAGCGTTTGGCTTGCACCAAATTGTACAGTTGTAGGAGAAGTTACTGTGGGACAGGAAAGCACTATTTGGTTTGGAGCAGTTGTAAGAGGAGATGTCGCTTCAATAACAGTTGGCGAAAGGGTTAACATTCAAGATGGAGCTGTTATTCATGGTACGTTTGGCCAATCTAAAACCATTCTTGAAAACAGGGTTAGTATAGGACACAATGCAATAGTGCATGGGGCAACAGTTTGCGAAGGTGCTCTAATTGGAATGGGAGCAGTTGTGATGGATAACGCTGTGATCGGCGAAGGTGCTATTGTCGCTGCTGGATCTGTTGTTCTTGAAGAAACTATTGTTCCACCAAAGACACTTTTTGCTGGAGTGCCTGCGACATCGAGGGGAGAAGTGAAAGAAAGCCTTCAAAACCACATTTGTAAAACAGCTGACAGATATCTAGAATATGCTAGCTGGTTTAACAGGTCAGAAATTTAATTAGAGAAGGGCCCGGCTCTTAGCTCAATACAACTTCCTCTAGATCTATGTCTGAGCCAAAAAATCTTTGTGCGCCTAGCTTAAAGTTTTCAGTTAGATCACTTACCTGGAATCTATTCTGAATTTTTTCCTTGTCTGAAAGAATCCCTAGCGCCTCTAATTTTTGTTTTAAAGCTTCAGCTACAATTGCTGGTGGGTCGATTACATCAACTGATTTAGGCAATAGAGAAATTACTTCTTTTCTAACAAGGGGATAATGGGTGCATCCTAAAATCATTGAATCTACTTTATCAAAAAATCCATCTTCTAAATACGCATCTAGGACTGCAGAAGGAATTGTGTCGTTGTAAAATCCTTCTTCAATAGCAGATGCTAATAGTGGTGTTGGCCTTGATAAAAGTTCGAGTTTGACATCTTTAATGTCGTTAAGTCTATCAATTGCACTTTTGTAAAGACCTGAACTAATAGTTGCTCTTGTGCCAATAAGACCCACTGATTTGTTTGATCCTAAATCATCAGTTGAATTATAAAGAGACTCAACAATTGGATGTACCATATCTATCACTGGAATATTTGGTCCTACAACATCTCTTACCTGTTCTAGGGAATTGCTTGAAGCAGAATTACACGCAACTACAATAGCCTTACACCCGCTATTAACGAGATGTAAGGCTATCCTTGTTGAATATTTTCTGATTAACTCAGGTGACTTCTCACCATATGGCAAATGGGCTGTGTCACCAAAGTATAATATGCTTTCAGTGGGGAGTAAATCACAGGCTGCTCTAGCAACTGTTAAGCCGCCTATTCCAGAATCGAATATGCCTATGGGCCCCAAGTGTTGTAGTAATTAAAGACCTAGTTTAGTCATAACTAAGTCTGTTACATCCTCTCCTCCATTATAAAGTGTAACGCGCATACTTGAATCAAAGATGTATGTAAACCCGTGTTCTTGACCTACTTCTTGAATAGCAACTGTAACACGTTCAATCAAAGGAGTTAATAAGCTTTCTTCCAATTTACTTAGGTCAAGTTGAGCAGTTTGACCAAATTCTTGTAGCCCTTGACCTAAAGCCTGTATCTCCTTCTCTTTTTGAGTTCTTATCGCATCTGGCCATGTTGCAGCCTTAGATTGATATTCTACCTGCTTATTATAAAGATCCTCTTCCATTTTTTGGATCTCAGAACTATACTCATTAGCAGTAGCCTGAATAGTTACCTCGATCTCTGCTATCTCAGGAAGACTCTGCAAAAGTGATTGTGCATCAAGGTGTCCAAACTTTTGGGCTTGTACTCCAAATGACAGGCCCATAAAAAGAGCCATTAGAATAAATATATTTTTCATTTTCATGTATTATTTGTCGATTATTTAACTCTAGAGCCACCTGTTCTTTGAAGGCTAGATGCTCCTCCTCTATTATTGTCTCGTGTATTAACATTACCTTTTCCGCCCCTTCCTTGATCGCCACCTTTTCCTGTACCACCCTTTCCACCTTTATCGTCCTTTTCAACTTCGATAGTTTCTCCAGGAACATATCCTAGCTTTTTAATCAACCTATCTGAAATATCATATTTAGGGTTAGTATATAGCATATTGCTTTGGTTAGACTTGTCAAAAATTACCATGTAACCAGAACCACTGGCTATGCCTTTAAGTTCCTCAAAGATTTGCTGTTGTATCGGCTCAATGAGTTCTTGACGCTTTTGGAAAAGCTCTCCCTCAACTCCAAATTTCTGCTTCTGCATTTCTTTAGCTTCAGCTCTTTTATCAGTGATTTCTTGCTCACGTTTTTGGCGCATTTCTTTTGTAAGGAGAACCCTTTCAGCTCTATAGGCTACTTCTAATCTATCGGCTGCCTCTAGCTTGGATTCAATATCAGCCTGCCACTCTATTGCGTAGGTATTTAACTCCTGCTGTGCTGCTGCAAAGTCAGGGAGGTGTAATAACACGTAATCTGTATCTATGTAAGCAAATTTTTGAGCGGTCGCTTGGTTTGGTATTGCTACAAACAATAGTGCTACTGCTACAATTAGATTTTGAATAGTTACTTGATTTCTCATGCGTTCTGCGAAGTTACCATATTAAAGTTCACCCATGCCCATACCCATACTAAAGTGGAATTGACCTCTAGACATACTAGGGAAAGCGTCTACATCATCCATTCTCCATCCATAGTCAAGTCCAAGAAGGCCAAACATTGGTAAGAATATTCTCAATCCTACACCACCTGATTTGTAAACCTCAAATGGATTAAATGCTCTTGAATCTTCCCATGTTTTACCTGCCTCAAGGAATCCTAACATATAGATTGTTGCATTTGGATTAGTCGAGAGTGGATATCTAAGTTCTGCTGTGTACTTAGCTGCAACTGGGGCGCCGGTTTGTTGGTCAGGAGCTGTTAGACTCAAATCGTCATATCCTCTAAGGTTCAATATCTCTCTTCCATCCATTGCAAATCCACTTAGGAATACACCACCCATATAAAATCTTTCAAATGGACTAAGGCCAACTGCTCTATCATATTGGCCTATAATTCCTATCCCGGCTGCAAGTTTTAGGACTAAGCTCTTAGGATTTTCACCTGCAGTACTTGTTAGAGGCGTATACCATTCAGCCTTCAACTTCCACTTGTGATATTCTAGCCACTTGTATCTTTCCTCGTCTGTAAGGCCATCATAATAGCCATCGTCTCTGAACAAACTATAAGGCACAGTAGCCTTAATATTCACCTCAACATTAGAACCCCAAACAGGGAATATAGGATCGCTGATTGAATTTCTTGAGAGCTTAACTTCTGCAGCCAAATTATTTGATTGACCATTGTCGAAACTGAAGAATTGTCCGTAGTCATTCAAATCAAAATGCTGATATGAAATCATAGTACTTAACAAAAACCAGTCATCTGGCTTCTTCAACCTTTGCCCCAACCTTACCTCTGCACCAATAATATTGAATGATTGTCTATTTGGATTTGGCTCACCGTCTTCTGTCTTCTTTGGTTGACCATTTGATTGCACTGTCTTCCAAATTCGAGTAGATAGAGAGTTTGGTTTTTTCCCCCCGAGCCAAGGCTCAGTAAAGCCAAGGTTTATATTCTGGAAGAAGAGTCCATTAGACCTTGCAATAATGCTGAGGCGTTGTCCGTCTCCAGTAGGAATGGGTTTCCATGCTCCCTTCTCAAACATTCTTTTAGCACTGAAATTTGTAAAGCTTAAACTCAGCGATCCCACTACACGGCCTCCACCCCAACCTCCACTAACCTCAATTTGGTCAGAAGGTTTTTCTTCTAAAGTATATTCAATATCAACTGTTCCCTCAGCTGGATTTTGTATAGGATTTACCCCAAACGATTCAGGATTAAAGTAGTTTAACTGTGCTAACTCACGCTGAGTCCTAATCACATCTGTTCTGCTGAACAACTCTCCTGGCCTAGTTCTAATCTCTCTATAAATAACGTGATCGTTAGTCTTTACATTACCCTGAACACTCACTCTTCCTATCCTAAACTGCTGCCCCTCCATCATCCTGATCTCAATATCAATTGTGTCATTATCAACACTTTTCTCTATAGGCATTGCCCTAAATGTTAGATAACCGTCGTCTTGATAAAGAGAGCTTAAATCCAAACCCTTTGGATCCATGAATACACGATTCTCAAGGTGCTCTAAATTGTACAGATCACCCTTATTAATCCCTAAAAGAGAGTCTAAGAATGACGTCCTATATTTAGCATTACCAGCAAATGAAATTTCACCAAAATGGAATTGATTTCCTTCTTCAATTGTTATGTCTAATCCAACTAGACCTTCTTCCGTTCTGTATAAAGAGTCCTGAATAATTCGTGCATTTCTATAGCCAAGTCTATTGTATTCGCTAATAATAGCAGCCTGATCTTCTTTAAAAGATGCGTCTATATACTTTGAGCTTTTATAAAATCTCCACCATCTCTTTTCTTTAGTGTTCTTCATTTTACGCTTGAGTTTTTTAAGTTCAAGTGCAGTAACACCTTCAAGGTTGATTTGACCAATTTTAACCTTATCTCCCTTGTCAATTCTAACTCTAACTATAGTGCCATTTTCAAATGAAGAGTCTAATTCTTGGATTATATCTACACCTATATCGAGGTATCCCTTATCGATATAATATTCTTTAATTCTTTTAGTGGCAGTGGCAACAACATTTTCATTGACAATCCTGCCTGTCATCAAATCAATTGTCTCTCTTATGGTCTCTTGCTCAGATCTATTTACTCCATAAATACTATATCGAGTTAACCTTGGAAGTTCCTTGACATTAATAATTAGATAAATGTCACTTTCTCTAAGTTCCGCAACTTCTATTTGAATATCTGAGAACAAGTCCTGATCCCAAAGATTTCTGATTGCTCGTGGAATCTCTTCTCCAGGAATTGTAATCGTATTGCCAACCTGTAGTGCGCTGAATAACTTTACAGCCTGCACATCAGTATACTCCGCGCCTAGTACTGTTAGACCTGCAACTCTATAGTTTTGAGGAATGCTGAGGTCCAAAATGGGTTCTGAGGTTTGGGATTGCCCTAATAAAGGAGCAACTAAAAGTGCTAGCAGAAATACTTGTATATGTGAGCTAATTCCCCTCATTAATTTCCTTGTTGTGAGACTCCTCCAAAGCGTCTTTCTCTATTTTGATAGTCGATTAAAGCCTCAATAAAATGTTCTTCTCTAAAGTCAGGCCAAAGTACTGACGAGAAGTGGAATTCTGCATAGGCAAGTTGCCATAACATGAAATTGCTAATGCGATTTTCTCCTGAAGTGCGAATCATCAACTCTGGATCAGGAGTGCCTGCAGTTGCCAAATGGTTAGATATCGCTTTCTCCGTAACATCAGAAGCCTTCATGCCAGATGCGATAATTGCCTTTACTGCAGATGTGATTTCCCACTTTGAACTGTAGTTTAAGGCCAATGTTAAGTTTAGTTTATACTCTTTAGGATTAGATAAAACGGCCTTGTTGAGTGAGGTTTGACATTTTTCAGGTAGTGCACTTAGATCCCCTATTGTGCTCAGTTTAACACCCTGTTCAAGTAGCTCCTCACTTTCATTTACAAGAGTTGTAATAAGTAAATCCATTAGAGCGTTTACCTCTTCTTGGGGTCTAATCCAATTCTCAGTACTGAAAGCGTAAAGGGTGAGGTTTTTTACTCCAACCTTAACTGCTGTTTTTACAGCTGCTCTAACAGAATCTACGCCATTCATATGCCCAAAAACCCTGTCCTTACCTCTATTATTAGCCCAACGGCCATTGCCATCCATTATGATAGCAACGTGATTTGGGATGTTATTTGTGTCGAGTTCACTCATTGCTCCCAACATGTAGTAGGCTTCTTGCTGACTCTCAGAGAAAGCGACGCCAAAACATATCCGTATTTATCGTTTCTACCAGGATCACCCCTTTGCAATCCCTCACTATTTACTCCATCTGGAAGTTCAATGATTCTATCTGCCAACTCAGCAGAGAGCTCTCCCCTTTCCTGCATAAGTTGTAATTGATTTACGTAAGTAGTACTTACATCATCGAGATAATCTGTCCAAGTTCTTCGCATTCCCCACTCCATCTGAAATGATAGAGAAGTGCCTAAGTTTACTTTAAAACCCATACCATAAGGCAATGCAAAACCTGAAAGACTATATAGGTCAATTCCATCCACCCATCCTTGACCCTCAGTACCCATAGGTTGAAGCGGATGCCAATTCCCATTGCTATCCTGAGCTTCAGGGTCGTGATTAAAATAAGCTACACCACAAGTTAAGAATGCTGTAAACCTTTGCTCAGGATTACCAAGAACATAGTCTATATAATTTATCTCTCCTTGAATAGAAAACTCTGTTATGTTGTTCCTAAAGTGAAGATTTCTATTTAATGCCCAACTATTATTGCTATCCTCATCCCAAGCCTCTACTGTTCCATTTAATACTTGAAACCTAACCCCAACTCTACTATTAAAATTTGACCTGTAAAAACCTCCTTGGGTTATGTGGGGTCTAGATTTAAGCGGATTATCCGGATTTAAATCACCGATGTAATAGCTAGTTCCGACTTGATAGCCAATTTCTTGGGATGCACCTCTATGTGCTTGGGCATAGGAGTCCAAGCCTAACGCCATGACAAACAGTGCTATAGCTAACTTTAAGAGATTGGTGTTGAAGCGTTTCATCAAACTATAATTCCTAACGCACGAAAATAGTGGAGATTGCCATAGCAATGGGTCTATTTTAACTCACTTTATCAACTGAAATACTAGCCCCTTGGGTCCATCCCCCAATGCATTTTAGAGCGAAGGGTGTTGAAGAAATATTGGTCTTCTAAATTCAGCAGTTTCACCTTGAACGGTGCTGGCTTGATTTTAACCTTAGCTCTAGGCTTTAATTTGAAGGATCTAGAATCTAATGAAAGCAGAAAACTCGTGTCTCTCCCTGATGCTTCAAGGGTGATTTCTCCATTCAGTGGAACAACAAGTGGTCTGTTAGTCAAATTATGAGGCGCAATGGGAGTAATAATGGCTACATCTGAACTTGGAGATACGATGGGGCCACCTGCACTTAGACTATAAGCAGTTGAGCCAGTAGCTGTAGAAACTAAAAGCCCATCTGCCCAATATGTATTTACAAACCTATCCTCTCTAAAGACGTCAACTACAACCATACTTGCTGTTTTACGCTTATGAATAGCTGCTTCATTTAACGCATATGGAAATCCACCTAGATCAACTCCTTCAGCTTCAACATGAAGAATAGACCTTTCATCAATCCAAGTTTGGCCTGTAATAACCGCATCCAGCGCCTCATTTATATGGTCAGTACTGATGTTTGAAAGGAATCCCAACGTGCCAGTATTAATTCCTAAAATTGGAATGCCCTTTTCTGAAGCATAGGTGACAGATTCTAAAAAAGTGCCATCACCACCAAGAGTAATCAGAAGATCCACATCCACTAAGTCAGAGGCATTTGAAAATCGACCTAGAGACTCTGGTGCCTCCATGTATTTTTCGATTTCCTCTCTAAATTCATCAAAAAGAAGAGCTTTTGCATCAATATCTGCAACACGTTCAATTACATGCTTTACCGAGTCCTTGTGTTTCTCGTAAAATGGCTTACCAAAAAGGGCAATGTGCATACTCATTTTTAGGCTCTATTGTTCAAGATATTTCATGAACTGATCAAACTTACTGCGAAGTTCGTCCTCAACGTCCGGAGCATCAAAGAAAGTGACAACTTTGTAGTCAAATCTTTTAAGTGAATCCAATATTCCGGCAATATCTACAGTGTTTAATTTAAATGTGACTAGCATATCTCCACTGTCCTCATAGCAAGTATTAAAACTTGAGATTTGAGCACCATTTTCCTCAATAATCCTTGAAACTTCATTCAATGAAAATTTTGGTGAAGGGATTTCCAAAACTAAAGTACTACCCTCTGCACCCCATCCTATTGCTCTAGATAAATAACACAATACAGCACTTCTATCTATACTTCCCCTGTATACACCTCTATGTACTACAGGTAACAAATCAACCTCTGCATTTGCCATAGAAGCAACTACCTCATAAATGTGCAAATTGGGATCAACAGCCAATGGTTTTGATTCAATTTCAGCAAGAACAGCACTTTCGTCATTCTCTAGAAGATCCTCCTCAGATATAAGCCCCTTATACTGATCCTCCACAACAAGTGGAAGATGTGCTAATTTGAATTCATCCATCATATCTAATGCGCACTTAACAGTGTCAATAGGACGTAAAAGAGGGATGTCAGATGTCAATAATTGTTCAGCAGTCATTATATAATTAGTGCGTAATTTTGCCCTGTGTCAGACAAAGCGAAGTTACATACCACAAAACTCAGCGTCAACGTAAACAAAATTGCAACGCTAAGAAATGCACGAGGGGGAAGTATTCCAAATGTTTTACTCGCTGCAGAACGTATTGAAAAATTTGGTGCCCAAGGCATTACAGTTCACCCAAGACCAGATGCAAGACACATTACTTACGAAGATGTAAGAGGGCTTAAAAAAGTGGTTGAAACAGAATTTAATATTGAGGGATATCCAAATGATAGTTTCATAAACTTAGTTCTTGAAGTAGTTCCCGAGCAGGTAACTCTCGTTCCTGACCCACCTGATGTATTGACTAGTAATGCTGGCTGGAATGCTATCGAAAACGCTGAATTATTAAAAGAGGTGATTTCGAGATTTAAATCTGCAGGAATACGAACTAGTATTTTTATGGATACTGATGAAGACCAAATACACGCAGGTGCCAATACAGGAACTGACCGTATTGAACTATATACAGAAGCATATGCAGTAGGTCATAAATCGAGTGGAGCTGAAGCAGCAATAGCTTATGCAAGGGCAGCAACTTTGGCTCATTCACTTGGAATGGGAGTGAATGCTGGGCACGATTTGGACTTGACTAACCTAAGAGATTTTGCTCAAAACGTACCGCATCTTGCAGAGGTGAGTATAGGACATGCACTTATTTCTGATGCTTTGTACTTAGGTCTTGAGGAAACTGTAAAACAATACCTAGAGTGTCTAAAATAATGGGATTAGACCTTTTTAGCAGAAAGCTTGGAGAAGGCACAGAGCACTTAATTATTCTTCATGGATTATTAGGAAGTGCAGATAATTGGCAGACCCTAGGAAAGAGGTACGCAGAGGAATTTACAGTACATCTAGTTGATGCAAGAAATCACGGCAGAAGTCCTCATTCAACAGATCATTCGTATGAATTAATGTGTGAGGATTTGTTAGAATATTTAGATCAAAATGAGATTTCTAAAGCCCATTTATTAGGGCATAGCATGGGAGGAAAAACTGTTATGACATTTGCTGAAAAGCATCCTGAAAGAGTAGCTAAACTTATAGTAGCTGACATTGCTCCAAAAGCATATACACCTCATCACGGTCCCATATTTGACGCACTACTAAATACAAATCCAACTTCAGCTCAATCCAGAGATGAAGTCCAAAATTTTCTTGAAACTAAGTTGGGTCATGAACCTACTTTAGTACCATTCTTAATGAAGGGTTTGTTCCGAGTAAAAGAAGGAGGATACAATTGGAGGTTCAATGTTGAAACTCTTGCTAAGAGTCTAGGAGGTGTTACTGAAGAAATAACACTAAGCTTAAACACTATTCCTACTCTATTTATAAGAGGTCGCAATTCAAATTATGTAAGTGATAAAGAACTTGAACGAATTGAGGATTTGTATGTGCAACTAGAAACTGCTGATATTGAAGATGCTGGACACTGGCTTCATGCAGAAAAGCCAGATGAATTCTTCGACATTACAAACGAATTTTTAAGCTAACTCGTCACTAGTTTCCTTCAACCATCTTCTGTATGCTGTAAAGAGTCTTGATCGAGAGACAAAACCAACATATACACCACTCACGTCCACAACTGGCAGATTCCAAGCGCCACTTACTTCAAATAGATCCATTACATCCTCCATTTTTGAAGTTTGGACTACAGTGAAATCCAAATTAGACATTAGATCACTCACTGATGTAGTATCATATCTATCAGTCTCGAACATTATCTCCCTTATGTCCTGAAGGTCTATTAATCCAATCAAAACACCATCAGGATCTATTACTGGATTTATGTTTCTTGAAGATTTGCTTATAATTTTCACAAGAGACCTGAGATTATCCTCAGATCCTACAGGTATAAAGTCTGTTTCAATTTCATCCTTTAGACTCATAAGGGTAAGAACACTTCTGTCTTTATCATGTGTCAAAAGTTCACCTCTTGCTGCAAGTTCCTTTGTGTAAATACTGTATTTAGCTAGCTTTCTTGCTATCACATAACTCAATGCAGAGCTTAGCATCAAAGGCACAAATAATCCATAACCACCACTTATTTCTGTCGCTAAGAAAATAGCAGTTAAAGGAGCGTGAAGTACTCCTGACATCATCCCCCCTAATCCAATTAGAACAGCGTTTCCAACAGGAATTGTTCCAGGTCCCATAAGCATGTTTATACCGTTACCAAAAATGAAACCTAGTAGTGCTCCACCAAAAAGTGAAGGGGCAAAAACACCACCAACTCCTCCTGCTCCAACGGTTAGTCCAGTAAGAATTGGTTTTAGTGCCCAAGCAAATAATAAGATTCCGATTAGGGCAATACCCTTTCCATCCTTCGTCAAAAGGGAACTCAAGTCATTTGAGAGTTCCTCCGAATAACCTCTAAACAATGAGTTGATTACCTCATAACCCTCACCATATAGAGAGGGGAATGTTATTACGGCCACGCCTACAATAATACCCGAAAGAGCAATTTTTGTTTTGGGATTCTTAAACCTTGAAACAAGCCTAGATGATCCCATATAAAACTTCGTAAAGATCACTGAACCTACTCCAGCGATAAGCCCTAGCAATATGTAATATGGCAATCTAGAAACTGCAAATGGAGCAAGATCAGTAACACTCAAAATGTCCTCACCCTCGATTAGAAAGAAAGCAGTTAGGAGTGATGCGAGTGATGCAAAAATCAATGGCACTAATGATGCAGCTGTCAAATCTATCATGATTACCTCGACTGCAAAAATTATAGCTGCAATTGGAGCTTTAAACATTGCAGATAATGATGCAGCGGCAGCACATGCAATAAGCAATCTTCTCCTTCTAAAATTTCGTTTTGTACGAGAGGCGATTTCAGAGCCAATAGTTGCACTAGATTGTACAGCAGGTGCCTCCAATCCTCCTGAACCTCCAAAACCAACAGATAATATAGAAGTCACAACGGGTGCAAAAAGCCAAGTCCGTTTGAGTGCGCCTTTTCTTGTAGATAGTGCGTGAAGAGTAGCAGGTATTCCTCCACCTGGATGATCCCCACCAAGCACTCGTTTAATGAAAAGGTAAGTGAGAGTAAGACCCAGAATCGGGCCTAGACCTAAAATCCATTGCCATCCAGTAAAACTTTGGGCTCCAAAGAATCCAGTGCGAATAAGAGCTACTCCATTTTTTAATAAAACGGCAACTAATCCAGCGAGCATTCCTACAGCACTCGCCCATACAAGTACTGCTCTGTCTGACCTCATAAATACCCAAAACTTGTCCCACAAATCTGACAGTATAACTCGCCAGAGCCATGCCCAAATTTTCTTCATTATGCTAGTTAAGGCGCTCACTTAACGAAGGTAAATGGAATAACTTTAATTGAGGATTTCACTAATAATCTTTCTCACTATTGCTGGTGCAACAAGAACTCCCCTTGTTCCAAGACCATTTAATACGTAAATCCCTGGATGACTATTTAATTCACACGCGTATGGTCGCCGATCATGAGATGTTGGCCTTAGTCCACTTTCGTGATTTATTATTTCAAAGCTTTCTGAAATCGATGGATTTATTGCAGGTTTAATTGCCTCTAGCAGTTCGTTTTGGCCTTCATCTGTAGGCTTGCTATTTTCTACTCCCCACTCATAAGTGGCTCCTAGCTTATAAGTGTCTTTAGAAAAAGGCATAAGCCACTTGACCTTATTAATTATCATGTCCTGAGTTTCTAGAGTGTTTGATTTCAAAGTAAGAATCTCACCATGATCTGATGCTAGTTTATAGCCTAACTCATTTAACTCATCCTTTGCACCCACTCCCCTACAATCTATTACTCTATCGAATCCATCAGGAATGCCGTCTGAAATCGACCATGATTTTTGCTCATACTTTTCTGGAAAGAGGCATCGTACTCCATTAATCATTTCTTGAAGGTTTACCCATCCTGCTTCTTCAACTATACCAAACCCATTTGGTGCAACTACTCCTTCAGGCACATCTTCCCTCACTGGCGAAATCCATTTGCCAACTTCGTGATTCATTCTACTTGACCAATGATCCCTGTACTGTTCGTTTGGGAAAATCCTCAAAATTGGAAGACGATTTAAAATCTTTACACCAATCGCTTTCTCTATCTCCGAATACGTTTCGAGCATCACCCTCATATGTTCCTCAGCATTCCAAACCTCTACAACACGTTTAAAAGAAACAGGATTATACATTCCTGCAGCCACCTTGGATGCAGAAGCACTGCCATTATCGTAAACTGAAAAGGCTTCTTGACGCTTATGCAAAGCCCAAGCAGTAAGAGTACCTGCAAGGCCACCTCCTACTATTAGGGTTTTACTTAGCATAATCTTTAGTCGATTACTTCTAACTCGCGGGCTACTTTCTCGAATGCTGCAAGAGCAGTGTCTAAGTGTTCTTTTGTATGAGCAGCAGAAAGTTGAACTCTGATTCGGGCTTGGCCTTGAGGTACAACTGGATAAAAGAATCCTATAACGTAGATCCCATCATCAAGTAATTTGTTAGCCATCACTTGAGAGAGCTTAGCATCACCTAGCATTACTGGAACAATTGCAGATTCGCCGTCGTTAAATGGAAGACCTGCTTTTCTGAGCCCCTCTTTAAAGTACTTTGTGTTTTCCTCTAGACGATCTCGAAGTTCAGTGCTTTCGTCTAGCATTTTGAATACTTCTAATGAAGCACCAACTATGTTTGGCGCAAGTGAATTAGAGAATAAATATGGACGAGAACGCTGGCGAAGCATTTCGATAATTTCTTTTCTTCCTGTAGTGAAACCACCCATTGCTCCTCCTAGGGCTTTGCCTAGAGTGCCGGTGATGATATCCACTCGGCCAAGTGCGTCTCGAAGCTCAACAGATCCACGACCGGTTTTGCCTATGAAGCCCGTAGCGTGGCATTCATCTACCATAACAAGAGCGTCGTATTTATCTGCTAGATCACAGATTTGGCCTATCTCTGCAACATATCCATCCATAGAGAAAACTCCATCGGTCACTATGATCTTGAAACGCGCTCCCGCATCATTTGCTGCCTGAAGTTGTTTCTCTAAATCCGCCATGTCGTTGTTTGCATACCTGAAACGCATAGCCTTACAAAGACGAACTCCATCTATAATAGAAGCGTGATTCAAAGAGTCTGAAATAATCGCGTCCTCTTTTGTAAGAAGGGGCTCAAAAACCCCGCCATTTGCATCAAAAGCAGCTGCATAAAGAATAGTGTCATCAGTGTGGTGAAACTTTGCAATTGTGCTCTCAAGTTCCTTGTGAATGTCTTGAGTTCCACATATAAATCTCACAGAACTCATTCCAAATCCATGGGAGTCAACAGCCCTTTTCGCAGCTTCACAAACCCTCGAATTATTACTAAGTCCAAGGTAGTTATTTGCGCAAAAATTGATAACCTCCGAACCATCGGTCAGCTTTATAACCGCATCCTGAGATGTTGCAATAATTCTCTCGCTTTTATATAATCCCGTCTCTTCAATCGACGCGAGTTCCGTCTGTAAATGATCTTTAATCTTTCCGTACATGTTGCGAATTTAAGGTGCGCCCAAGATAATTGGGTAGTTTCTTTCTCCATGTCCCATAGGCATATCAAACCTAACTAAATACCCTTCAGGAACATGGTTATTTATAATCTCTTTATAGTTTAAGCCAAAGGGATTATCGATACTTTGACCATACTCCTTTGTATTATCCTTTAGATCAGTAAAACTACCCACAATTAAACCTCGAGCCTGCTCGAAAACTCCAGCAAGTTTTAAAGAAACCATCATCCTATCGATGTGATATAAAAATTCATCCAAGTCTTCGATGAAAAGGTATGAATCTGTACAATCAGGAAAATATGACGTTCCCAAAAGAGAGTATAGGACGCTAAGATTACCTCCTACAATTGTTCCATCAAAAACTCGAGGCGGATTCCCACTTAAAGTATCCCAAATCCACTGAACATCCTCTTCATTAGTTGACTTCATCGTCGAAGCAACTGGCGCATGTAGAGACGCTATACCTAAATTATTCGACCAAGCATGAAGGGCAGTGATATCTGAAAAGCCAACGATCCAAGTTGGGTCTTTTAAGTATGCTTCTACATCTAAAAGTGATAGCAATCGCGATGAACCGTAACCACCTCTCAAAGCTAGCGCTGCTCTAATAGATGTGTCACAAAATGCCTGGTTTAGAAGAGAAGCTCTGTGCTCATCATCACCACCAAATTGGTTTGACCTTGAATCAAGACCGTCAAAAACAATAGGCGTAAATCCTGCTTTTTCAATTAGCTCGGAAGCCTCATTTATTAGTTTTTTTGACGCAAATCTTGCAGGTGCAACAAGAGCAATTTTATCTCCCTTTTTCAAAGGCTTAGGAGATACCCTATTTGTTATGCTAGTGTTGTTAGTCATTAATTATCGTGAAGGTAGGCAGTAGGCCTTAACTGCGGTATTTTTACACCGTAAAATGAGCGTAACCACAAACAAAAAACGCAGATTAATAACTTCTGCACTCCCCTATGCAAATGGACACATTCACTTAGGTCACATTGCGGGAGCATATCTTCCCGCTGATATCTACGTGAGATACTTGAGGAGCGTAGGTGAGAATGTAGTTTGGGTTTGTGGAAGTGATGAGCACGGAGCGGCCATCACTCTTAGAGCAAAAAAAGACAAAACTACCCCTCAAGAAATTGTAGACAAGTATCACGTAGAAATGCAAGAAGCATTCAGTGGTCTTGACATCAGTTTCGATCATTACAGTCGTACTTCTAGCGCGCGTCATCACAAGGTTGCACAGGATTTCTTTCTCAAACTTTTAGAAAATGGCAGTTTTGAGGTGAAGACTGAAGAGCAGTATTACGACACTGAGGAAGATCAATTTCTAGCCGACAGATACATAACTGGAACCTGTCCCAAGTGTGAAGCTGAAAACGCATACGGCGACCAATGTGAGAAATGTGGAAGCACTCTTTCACCTACCGAATTAATAAACCCCAAATCAACACTGAGCGGTTCTGAACCGGTTTTAAAGCCAACAACTTTGTGGTACTTACCTATGGGGCGACACGAGGATTGGCTTAAAGACTACATTGAAAAGGGTGAATTAGACGGGGCTCAACACCATGATGCTAAAGCTTGGAAGAGTCACGTAATAGGCCAATGCAAGTCATGGATTGACGGAGGTCTTCAATCAAGAGCAATGACTCGCGACCTCAAATGGGGTGTGCCAGTTCCCGTAGAAGGAGCAGAAGGAAAGGTGCTCTATGTTTGGCTCGACGCACCTATAGGATATATCACGTCTACCATGGAGTGGGCTGAAAAAAATGGAGAGGATTGGAGAGACTGGTGGCAGAACCCAGACACAGAACTCTTGCATTTCATTGGGAAAGACAACATCGTATTCCATTGCATCATCTTCCCAATTTTACTTAAGGAGCACGGCGATTACATCCTGCCTCATCAGGTGCCAGCGAATGAATTCATGAATCTCGAAGGAGACAAGATTAGCACATCGAGGAATTGGGCGGTTTGGGTGAAGGAGTATTGCGGAGAAAATCCAGATGGATCTGACGTGATGAGATACGTACTAGCTTCTATCATGCCTGAGCAGAGAGATAGTGAATTTACTTGGACTGACTTCCGAGACAGAGTGAACAATGAGCTTGCAGATGTACTGGGCAACTTTGTAAACAGGGTTTTGGTTCTCACTAGAAAATATTACGAAGGTGTAGTGCCAAACGCCCCTTCCGATGACGCCCTATCTAAAGTAGATAAAAAAGTACTTGCATCACTAACTGAAGCCCCTGGCAAGATCGCAGATTTAATTGAACGCCACAGATATAGAGAAGCCCAGCTTGAAGCAATGAATGTTGCTAGGCTTGGAAACAAGTATCTCACAGAAGAGGAGCCTTGGAAGCTGATGAAGACTGACCCTGCTAGGGTAGAAACCATTATGCAAATAGCTTCACAAGTGGTTGGAAATTTGGGAGTGCTTCTCGAGCCATTCCTTCCTAGGACTGCCGAAAAGATTTCTAAAGCTATGGGAATCGCTGAGAAAAAGTGGACTGATGCATCAACTGGTATTGTTGCTGGTGGCACTAAGCTTGGTGAACTGCCAATACTTTTTGCAAAAATTGACGACGAGTTCCTCGAAGAACAAGTGGCAAAACTTGGAAATAACTCGTCTAACACAAACCCTAATATCATGCCTCAAAAGGACCCAACAACATTTGACAATTTCACTCAAATGGATCTTAGAGTTGCAACAGTAACTGAGTGTGTCCCTGTAAAGAAAGCTGACAAATTACTTCAGTTAACTTTGGATACCGGATTAGACGTTAGAACCGTTGTCTCAGGAATTGCTGAGCACTTCAAGCCAGAGGATGTTATAGGTCGTAGAGTGGTGCTACTAGCGAATCTAGAGCCAAGAAAAATCAGAGGTGTAGAAAGTCAAGGTATGGTGCTCATGGCCACAAATGCAGATGGTGGCCTTAGATTTATCACACCAGAAGAAGGCGTAAACCCTGGGGATGTGATCAGTTAATTAATCTTCTCCTAATATACATGACGTATTTAATTAAAAACTTCTTGTGAAGATGAAGGGACACCCTTAAGTATTCAGGGTAAGAGTAGGTGCCTACAAAATAGGATACTCCGTAAAAAAGAAAGCCAATTCAATATTGCACGCTTTGTAAAGCACAACGGTATCTACAAGGTGTTCCCGTAAAGTGCTTTTAGTGACTTACCACTAAGGACTCTCTTACTAAACCTCGTTCAGTTTGAAGACTTAGCAAGTATGTACCGCTAGCTAGATCGCTTACATCAAGAGTTGCAAACCCGTTAGTAATAACGAACGAGTGAACTAGTTGGCCAGTGAGTGATCTCATTTGGCAATCAACAAGACTAGAATTTAAATCGCTTTCGAAGTTGATTTGTACTTCTGAAATTGCCGGACTTGGGAATACAATTAGATTACTTAAAAAGTCCATTTCGCTGATCCCAACAGAAAATTCAACGTGTAGTGAACTTTCTTCTCCTTCACATCCATCCTCGTTTGATGCAGTAACTGTAATATTTGTACCAGAAACCACCTCAGTCCCCCAATCGATAATGATAGTATTCGTGCCTTGACCACTTACGATAGTCGCACCATTACCAACTTCCCATGAATAAGAAGATGCACCGGCCTCGCAAGAGTAAGTCCATTCGGTTTGGCCTTCTTGAAGTATAACTGCAATTTCTCCTGCAATTTCTCCTGCAATAGGACCGTATTCACATTCAGTATCTAACCATGCATCAGGGCTGTAGTTACATGCATCTTCATCCATACACTGGTCTGGAGCGTATAAGATTGGCAAATGTAAACGGATATCTGGATCTTGTATTCCTTCAGGGAAAATCTGAACGTAAACAGAGCCTGACAGAGTCCCATTGGTGGTGATTTGGCCTATTAAAACTTTTAAATCGTCTCCTGCAAAACCCATATTATCAAGCCCCTCAATTCCAGGATATAGTGTAAACCAAAGGTTGCCAATTTGAGTGTCTGAAATTATGTTTTCACCATTTTCAAATGCGGTGAATGCGTCGTAAAACGGGTCAGCAACACTAGAAATGTCCATCCCGTCATCAGAACTAGAAGCTCCTATTGTCAACCAACTATCATACTCTAAATCTGGAAACGCATCGAAAAATGCTTCGTTTATAGCACTAGCAAATCCTTGAGATGCTGTTGGATGATTGTACCAAGAAGGTGAAGATGATGAATTAAGTATAAATGGATTATCCTCACTACCAGAACATGCGCTTAGGTAATCTGTTGGGTTTAGCATATTTAAGTACATTCTGTATGTAGTCATGCCGGCTAAGTTCCCCTCGGTATGAACCGCGTATTCCTCAAGGCCTATCCAATACTCGTCTGGACCCTGTGCAATTAAAGTGCTCCCACTTAAAATTAATGCTATTAGTATTGATAATCTCATTTCAAAACATTTAAGATGTAAAAATACGAAATTTTTAGACAAGCACCCTAAAACCTTCGATAAGTGAGTTAAGAGCCAAAATATATACAGATTCACCTACAGTTCCATTGCTAGTGTTTTTGTCTACTCCTCACCCTCGTATTACAGTTTGGGCTAAAGCGTCAGCAGAAAAAAGAAATAATAAAAAAGCGGGCAAAAAATGGAGAATCTTTGTAAAGGAAGAAAATTAGGTTAATGCGTAATTTAAGCCCAACGTCCCTGTGAATTCAAATACTCAGCAATTTGAATCGTGTTTGTAGCTGCACCTTTACGCAAGTTGTCACTTACAACCCATAGGTGTAGTCCCTTTGAATTGCTCAGGTCTCGCCTAATTCTACCAACAAAAACCTCATCCATGCCTTCACAAGTAATAGGCATTGGGTACACATTGTTGAAGGGATCATCTTGAACTATTACACCTGGAAATTCATCAAGAACAAGCCTGACATCTGATAGTGTAAAATCGTTTTGTAATTCAAGATAAACAGTCTCACTATGACCAACAGCGACAGGCACTCTTACTGCGGTACAGCTTAGGTCAATAGATTCATCACCCATGATTTTTTTTGTCTCGAAGTACACCTTCATCTCCTCACGAGTATATCCATTTTCCTGAAAATCATCGCAATGTGGAAGACAGTTCATATCAATTTTATGAGGATAAACCTTTTGAGAATCCTCACCTCTTCGTTCTGAATCAAGTTGATGCAACGCGGCTGCACCCGTTCCTGTTACACTTTGATATGTGCTAACTACTCCACTTATGATTTTATAATTATCGTGTAAAGGCTTTAGTACCATTAGAAGCTGCGTTGTTGAGCAGTTAGGATTTGCAATAATCATATCTTCATAACCTAGCAAATCCCCATTAATTTCAGGTATGATAAGCTTATGTCCTTCAGCCATTCTAAAGGCTGAACTATTGTCAATCACGACAATACCTTTTTCAGCAAATCTTGGTGCCCATTCTTTACTGATTTCTCCACCAGCAGAAAAAAGTGCAACGTCAATATCTATATTCAGAGCATCTTGAAGACTTATTATTTCGAAACTTTCTCCATTAAACTTAACTGTCAAACCAACTGATTTTTCAGATGCAATTGGAATTAATCTTGCAATTGGAAAATTTCTTTGTTTCAAAACTTCAAGCATAGTTCTTCCAACCATTCCAGTTGCTCCAACTATAGCTACAGTTAACGATTTCATAGAAATAAATTTGATACAAAGGTAAGGATTTCACGATCATGGCCTTGTGTTTTACAATCTACAATCGGTTTTGTCGTATCCCTAGAATTGAAAACTCAAACCAAATGCCGCCTAGTCAAAAAACTTGTTTTATGCTTGATCAACAAACATTTCAAGATCAACACGTGACCAACAATGGAATTAGTCGTTTGTCGATAGAATACATGTAGTTGGATTAGTCGAAATCCTTGTATTCGAGTTGAATAGTAGGTTCATGTGTATAAGTGAAATATTAAGTTTAAATGACCATTTAATTTGGAATGGTCGCGGAGTTGAAAAGGACAATTATGTTGGGATTCTTCGTGGAGAAAATCCTGATGGAAAAATAGTATCTGATCGGATATTAATTGTAGTCGCTGACTAAATTGCACTAATGTTTGAAGGAACCCCAATTGTTCGTCACGATGCGCCAGATATTTATCTCTTTGTTATTTCACTTGTAACCCTTGGTTTATTGGTATGCATAAGACAGGGCTTCTTAAAAGAGTGGAGACTAGCAGATTGGATTATCAATAATATTAATCGGATATGGCAAAGAGGAGCAGACGAGGTTCCTCAAGCTGAAGGAATATTAGTAAATCATCTATGTGGAATTATAGCTTTAGGTACAATTGCTTGGTTTGATTGGCCTATTTATATTGGAATTTCTGTAGGTGCAGTTGTCGTAATATCGAAACAGATAATGTTTTGGATATTAAGCTTAATCCCTAAAATATCTCAGCTCAGTAATGAGCACAGTATTGTCGATAGACTCACAAGATTATGGATGAGTGCAGGGATTGGTTTACTCGCATTAGTGTTTTCACTCGTTCCTTCACCCGAAAATTACAACCCACTAATCTTGTTTTCAGCTGTTTGGGGGTGGTCTGTACTATTTAGGTGGTACAGAGTGTTTGAATCCGCAAATAGAAGGTTAAATAGCATTTTCTATAGTTTTTTGTATCTTTGCACCCTTGAAATCTTACCCGTATTAGCTTTCATCGTTTTAGTGAAAGAGTCTAAAATGTGGATTTAGAGAAAAGAGCGCATGGCAAAGAAGATTAAAACTATACTCATCTCACAGCCCAAACCGGCTTCAGAGAAGAGCCCATATTTCGACTTAGCAGAAAAGTTGAAATTGAAGATTGATTTTCGTCCATTTATACATGTCGAGGAGGTAGATGTAAAGGATTTCCGAACTCAAAAGGTAGATCTATCAAAATTTACAGCTGTAATCTTAACATCAAGAATGGCAGTTGACCATTACTTCCGAATGGCTAAGGAAATGCGATTCGAAGTTCCTACAGATATGAAGTACTTCTGTTTGAGCGAAAGCACTGCTTTCTATCTACAAAAATACGTCGTGTATCGTAAAAGAAAGATTTTCCATGGTCAAGTGAGAATACCGGAATTGATAACTATCATCAAAAAGCACAAGAAAGAGAAATTCTTACTTCCTTGTTCAGACTTGCTGAAGCCATCAATACCTGCTGCTCTTGATGAAATCGCTATCGACTATACAAAGGCTGTAATGTATAAGACTGTATGTTCAGATTTAAGTGATTTAAGCGATGTGCAATACGACTGCCTTGTATTCTTCAGCCCAAGTGGTATAGAGTCGTTATTCAAGAATTTCCCTAATTTTTCTCAGGGTGATACTCAGATCGCTACTTTTGGCCCAACAACAGCAAAGGCTGCGGAGGCTGCTGGTCTTAAAATTGACATCAACGCTCCTTCAAAGAATGCGCCATCGATGACAATGGCCATTGAACAGCACATCAAATCGAACTCCTAGTTTATCTTGCGCTTTAGATGGCGCATTGCAAACACACTTACGGAAAAGATCAAAGGCTCAAAAGCGTTCTAATTTTTGACCAAGTATTTACTAGAGGCGAAAAAATTAAAGCTTTCCCTATTCTTGCACGCCATACAACCAGTACTTTTGATGCTAATGTGCCTTTTCAAGTTGCAACAACTGTTAGTAAAAGAAGATTTAGGAAGGCCGTATCAAGAAATCGCATTAAAAGGCTTATGCGTGAGGCTTGGCGATTGGAAAAACACCGGTTAGAAACTGATTGGACTAAGGGCGATCCTCAGGGTGCTTTAATATTAATATATGTGGGGCATGAAATCCCCACTTTTGAGAATTGTGCAGATACGATTAGAAAGATCGTTGACGTTCTCCTCGAGAAGAAAGAGAATCAATGAAATCAATTAAGAATTCTAAACTGTTTATTTGGGTTATCGCTATATTAGGAATTACTAGTGTTTCGTTAACAACAGTTACCAAGCAGGATTTTTTCGAGATGTCAAAACAACTCGAAATTATGACTTCAACATTTAGAGAATTAAACATTTACTATGTTGACCCTCTATCTCCCGGCGAACTTGTCCATAAGGCTATTGATGCTATGTTAGAATCTCTAGACCCATACACAGTATACTACCCTGAGGAAAAGATGGAGGATGTTAGATTTATTTCGACTGGTGAATATGGTGGGATAGGTATATCTCTAAACGAAAATTGGGAAGGAAAACATATCGTTGCAGACATAGTAGAAGGAGGCCCTGCAGAGAATGCAGGTGTGGAAATTGGAGATGAAATTGTGAGTGTAAAAGGAATGAATATTCGGGGTGAGAGTATCGAAGTTATCTCAGACCAAATCAAAGGAACGACAGGTACAGAAATTGACATCGGCATTGTTAAATATGGGGATTCAAAAACAACATCAATAACTCTGAAGAGAGCTAAAATTAAAAAACCAGACATCCCATATCGTGGTATGGTAAGTGATAAAACTGGATATATAATCTTGAGTAAATTCACAAAAACAGCTTCTTCGGAAGTGAGAAAATCACTCGTATACTTAACTGATTCACTTGGAGCTGAAAATATTATTCTTGACCTAAGAGGAAATGGAGGCGGACTGTTGAGAGAGGCTGTAAATATTGTAAACTTTTTTGTCCCTAAAGGCACAGGTATCGTTGATATGCGTGGCAAAACAGAGGCGTGGAACAAGAGTTATTCCGCTCTTAGAAGACCTATTCTAAAGGACATCCCACTTGCAGTTTTGATCGATGATAGAAGTGCGTCTGCTTCAGAAATTGTGTCCGGAGCAATACAAGAATTGGATAGGGGTATAATTGTTGGCAGGGAAAGTTTTGGCAAAGGGTTAGTTCAGCAAACTAAAGATTTGGCATATGGATCAAGAATGAAAATAACTGTAGCTAAGTACTACACGCCAAGCGGGAGGTGCGTCCAAAGATTACACTACGGAGATAGAGATGATAACGGAGAAGCAACTGTAGCAGCAGATTCAACACTGAAAATTTTTTACACTTCAAATGGAAGGCCCATAATAGAGGGGCGTGGAGTTTTCCCCGATGTAGAAATCAAGCCTCAATACATTGGTTATGTATTAGATGGGCTTATGGATAATAACGTATTATTTGATTTCGCCATAAGTAGAGATTTTAATGTTGACAACCCTAGTAAGTATGTTTTATCAGATCAAGATTGGGAGGATTTTATCGTCTTTGTTGAAGAAGAGTTTATGAAAGAAAACCGAGGAAAACCATATCAAGCAGTTTCAGTTGAACTCATTGAAGTTTTAGAAACAGCTCTTGAAGAAGATGGTTTATTAGGTGAAAGTGGTGCAATAGTTGATTCATTGCAAAATGCTGTTTTACCTAAAATTGAAGAAGACATCAGAAGGAATGAAGAAGAAATAAGAAAGGCTCTTGAAGAAGAAATTGTATTTCACAAAACAAACACTTCCGGGCTTTTTGAATACCAACTTCCAAGAGATCCAAACACTCAAAAAGCAATTGAGCTTTTAGAATCGGGCGAATACAAAAACTTACTTCTTGGGCCTGCCAAGTAAAATACAATTAGCCGGGCTTGTAATTACAACAGCCGCACTCCCATGGTCGCCGTTTGGTACTAGTTTAGGAATGGGGCTACTTGCTTTAAGCTGGATAGTTGCTGTTGCAATAAAAGCAACCATCAAGCCTGAGAGTAAGCTTTTAGCTATTGCTCTTATAGCTTGTTTTGCATGGTATTCATTAGGATTATTATGGAGCGAAAATATTGTTGAGGGGTTAGCTGCGGTCAAAATAAAGCTGCCCCTTTTAATCGTCCCGCTGTCTCTT
>CEUK01186166.1_pt1 | contig 42277 bp, 40 predicted proteins | sample 356451 | NCBI WGS metagenome assembly CEUK01 (sample SAMEA2622843, study PRJEB7988) | marine metagenome | isolation source: saline water (ENVO:00002010), including
ATGGTAGCCATAATATAGCAATTGGATTAAAGATTATTGGTAAAAATGCACGAGCAGTGAGAAATCAAACACCATTATACATGAATTTAGATTCAGAATGGAAAAAAATTAGATTCTTTAATACAAGGCAACATAAATCTGGAAAATAATTATATGAAAAATTATGTTTTTGATATTGATGGGACATTAACTCCAAGTAGATTACCTATTGAAAAAAAATTTGAAACATTTTTTTTGGATTGGATGAATGGAAAAAATGTTTACTTAGTAACAGGATCTGATAAAGAAAAAACTGTAGAACAAGTAGGTGAAAAAATTTGGTCATCTGTCAAGAGGGTATACCAAAGTTGTGGGAATCAAGTGTTTGAAAATGGGAAATTGATAAAACAAATAGAGTTTCATCTTGATGAAAAAATGGAATTTTTACTTAATAATTTTCTAGCATCCTCTAATTGGACAGAAAAATTTGGAAACCATTTTGAACAAAGAGTTGGTTTAGTAAATTTTTCCATTATTGGTCGAAACTGCACCCAAGACAAAAGAGAGCAATATTACCAATGGGATTTAATTAATCAAGAAAGAATTCGAATATGTAAAACACTAATGCATAAGTTTCCAAATATTGAAGCATCAGTCGGAGGTGAAATTAGTATTGACATTCATGAAAAAGGCAAAAACAAAGCACAAATTTTAGATGAAATAGAAGGTGAGATTTATTTCTTTGGAGACAAAATGGATAAGGGAGGTAATGATTACCCAATAGCACATAGATTAGAACTTGAAAAAAGAGAACATAAACTTTTTAAAGTTAATAGTCCCACTGAAACATGGAATTTGTTAAAGGAACTAAACTAACAACACATCGCGAACTCTATCTGCAGCAGATTGTAATGAAACTGCAGAAATAACCTGTAAACCACTATTATCGATAATTTCCTTAGCTTCTTTTGCATTTGTGCCTTGCAAACGCACTATTATTGGAACATTAATAGAACCTATATTTTTATATGCTTGTACAATTCCCTCTGCGACTCTATCACATCTAACTATACCTCCAAAAATATTTACTAAGATTGCAGTAACATTTTTATCCTCCAAAATAATTCTAAAAGCAGATTCAACACGTTTAGCATCAGCAGTACCACCTACATCTAAAAAGTTTGCAGGGTTTCCGCCAGATAACTTGATAATGTCCATAGTCGCCATAGCTAAACCTGCACCATTAACAATGCAGCCAACATTACCATCTAACTTAACATAGCTAAGACCTAAAGAACTTGCATATAATTCAGAAGGATCTTCTTCTTTTTCATCTCTATAATCTAAAAAATCTTTGTGTCTAAATAACGCATTATCATCAATAGTAACCTTCGCATCTACAGCAATAATTTTATTGTCAGAAGTTTTTAAAACTGGATTTATCTCAAATAAAGACGCATCAGATTCTATGTATGCGGTATATAAATTCTTCACAAATACACACATATTTTCAAATGCTTCATTTTGAAGTTGAAGATTCTTAGCAATTAATTTACATTGTTCTTGAGTCAAACCTATATCAGGATTTATATGCTCAGTGAAAATTTTTTCAGGAGTTTCTTCAGCAACTTTTTCAATTTCTACACCACCCTCAGTAGAGTACATTATCATATTTTTATGTGCAGCTCTATCTAATAATACAGAAATATAGATTTCTTCAATTTCATTTTCACCTGGATAATATACATCTTCAGCTATAAAGATTTTATTAACTTTTTTACCTTCTTTAGAAGTTTGAGGTGTGATCAACATCATACCTAAAATATTTTTAGAATGATATTCAACTTCATCAATATTTTTAGCAAGCTTTACTCCTCCTCCTTTTCCCCTACCCCCTGCATGAATTTGAGCTTTAACAATAAAACATGGTGTATTTGTCTCATCAAATAATCTTTTAGCATTTTCTATAGATTGACTTACTGTTTCTGACACATAGCCTCTTTGAACTCTAACGCCATGATTTGATAAAATTTCTTTTCCTTGATATTCGTGTAAATTCATAAAATAAAATATTGAATTCAAAAATAAACTAATGTTTAAAAAAATAAAAACAAATCATTTATTAAAATCAATTATCTTTGACTAAGTGAAGCATTTAACATTTTTTTACATTGTATTTCCATTTATTTTAATCTCACAAGCAGAAAAAAAAGAGGTGTTTGCTAAAAGAATTACTGAAAAAGTAACAATAGATGGCAAACTCAATGAAAGTTTTTGGAGTGATATTCAACCAGCTAAAGATTTTCAAATGATTCAACCTATTAATGGAAAGTTTGAACGATCAAATCAAAAAACTGAAGTAAAATTTGCATATGATGATCAAGCCATATACATTGGAGCTAGCTTAAATGACTTTGGAGCTGGATATGACAAAAATCAAATTGGTCCTGGAATTATGAGACAACTTGGGCCTCGAGATGTAGAAGGTAAAAGTGTTGACCTATTTGGTGTTTTTTTAAATCCATTCAATGATGGCATTAATGAATTTAGTTTTCTTGTATCAGCTGCAGGAGTTCAAATAGACAAAAGAATTGTACTCACTACAAATGGATATATTGAAGATGTTAATTGGGATGCTGTTTGGGAAAGTGATGTAACTATATATCAAGATGGGTGGTTTGTAGAGATAAAAATCCCATATTCTGCAATTAGATTTCCAAATAAGGAAATCCAAGAATGGGGAATAAATATTTACAGAGAACTAAGAAGATTTAGAGAAGAATATTCATGGAGTGTCATAGACCTTAAAAAAAAACACATTGGAAAACAAAGTGGAATATTAAAAGGTATTAAGAATATTTCACCTCCAATAAGATTATCACTTACACCCTACCTATCCTCAGTATTTACTGACAATTTATCCAACTTTAACTATAGCGGAGGGGTTGATTTAAAGTATGGATTCAATCTACCATTTGCCAAAGAAAATGTTAATCTAACATTAGACATGATCCTACTACCAGAATTCCAACAAACAGAATTTGATCCATTAGTTCTAAATATGAGTCCATTTGAAACGCAGTATGATGAAAAGAGAAGTTTTTTCACAGAAGGAACAGAATTATTTAAAAAAGGCGATCTTTTTTACTCTAGAAGAATTGGTGGAACTCCCCTCCCGACTCAATTAGACTCTCATGAAATTGCTACTTTTGAACCTGAAAATACTAGATTATTTAATGCAACTAAAATTTCAGGAAGAACTCAAGATGGATGGGGAGTAGGACTTTTTAATGGCATCACTAGAAATACTTATGCACAAATTCAAGATACAATTACACTTATTGAAAGAGAGCAATTGATTGAACCTGTAACAAATTATAATATGTTTGTAATTGACAAAAGCTTTAATCAAAATTCATTCATCACATTATTAAACACAAATGTTACAAGAAAAAATAATTTTAGAAATGCACATGTTGTAGGAATCTTAGGATCTGTGACAAATAAAAAAAATACCCACTCATATGACGGTAGCATCAAGGGAAGTCTTATCAAAGATAGTGGGAATTCCACATCAGGTTTTTCAACATTCTTCAATTTTCAAAAAATTAACGGAAACTTGAGATACAGTTTGCAAAATTATATTGAAAGTGATCAATATGATATTAATGATATGGGTTTCTTATATCAAAATAATGAGGTTAATACAGAGTTAAATTTGATTTATGAACTTTTCTCAGAGGATGAACAATTTTCTAAAAAACTAAATATAAAAAGTGGTAAATTCAGTTTAGGTCTAGAACACAAATCCCTTTACAAACCATTATCTTACAATGAATTAATAATAAAAATCGGTGGACAAATAATGAATAAAAAACATTTGTTTATGCGACTGCAATCTAGATATTTTTTTGAAGAAAATGACTACTTTGAATCCAGAGTAAATAATCAACTTTTTATTAGACCTCCCTCTTTTAAAATTAGTTATTATACTTCTAGTAATTTTAACAAACCTGTATCTTTAAATACTTCTATTTCATACAAACAACGTTTAAATGAAAATTATAAAATTTGGGAGAACTATAATAATAATCTATTATATACAAGAATAAATCCAAGGTTTAGAATTAATGATCATGCATTCATACAATATATTCTAGCTATCGAAGCTGAAAAAAATGAATTTGGATGGATAGATGAGCTAGAAAATAACATTCCCTTATTTAGTAGAAGAGACCGCAAAATGTTTACAAATAAATTCATACTAGAATATACATTTAATCCCAAAATATATTTAAAAATGATTACTAGACATTATTGGTCTACAATAGATAATAAAGAGTTTTATAACATAAGTACTAATGGACAACTATCTTACTTTGAAGATCAAAATTTGTCTGACCTAAATATTAATTTTAATACATGGAACTTAGATTTAAGTTTTTCTTGGGAATACCATCCTGGTTCATATTTGTCAGTTTTATGGCAAAATAAACTAACTAAACAAACCAGTTCAGTTGAAAGAATATTTTTTAATAATTTAAATTCTTTCTTTGAAAATCCAACTAATAACATCTTTTCAATAAAGTTAACTTATTATCTAGACTACATTCAACTTAAAACTTTTAAAAAAAATGATAGAAATAAATAATTTATATAAATCTTTTGACAAACAACAAGTTTTAACAAATGTAAATTTACACATAAAAAAAAATGAGATGGTAGCTATCCAAGGGCCATCAGGGGCAGGTAAAACTACTTTACTCAAATCAATTGGACTATTGGATACCATAAATGGTGGAAATATATTATTTAATGGTAAAGATATAACTAAATATAATCATACAGAAGCCTGTAAATTTAGAAATCAAAAAATCGGATTTGTTTTCCAATTTCATAATTTATTGCCTGAATTTAATGCAATAGAAAATATATGCATTCCTGCATTAATTAATAAAACAAAAAGTATTATTGCAGAGGGTAAAGCAAAAGAAATTATGAGAAATTTAGACATTATTGATAAAAAATATTCAAAACCCTCCGAACTTTCTGGTGGGGAACAGCAACGTGTCGCAATTGCTAGGGCATTAATTAATTCTCCTGAAATTATTTTAGCTGATGAACCTACAGGCAATCTTGATTCTAAGCAATCAATGAAAATGTTTGAACTTTTTAACAAAATTTCTAAAGACTTAAAAACCACATTCATTATAATTACTCATAATAACAAATTAGCTAATATGTGTAATCGAATAATAAAAATTCATGATGGTAAAATTCTTAAATCTTAAATCTTTTTAATAATAAAATGATTTATTTTTGCAAAAGTGGAATTTCTTAATCCGTCTTTTTTTATTTTTCTTTTATTATTGGTTATACCAATAATAATTCACTTATTTAATTTTAGACAATATCAAAAAATTTACTTCAGCAGTACATTTTTTTTAAAAAATTTAAAAGAACAAAGCAAAACAATAAAAAATATAAGGAAGTGGCTGATTCTTCTAAATAGACTCTTAATTCTTTCATCATTAGTTATTGCATTTTCATTGCCAATTATTAAAAATCAACAAAATAATCAAAAATCAGATGTAATTAGTTTTTATATAGATAACTCATATAGTATGAGTAGAATAGATAATCAAAATAATGACTTACTTAAAAACTCGAAATTAAATGTAAAGAAAATTATCACTTCACTAGAACCATCGCAAAAAGTTTTAATCATAACAAATGATTTTGAACCTAAACACCAAAAATTATATTTTCCTCATGAAGCAATTGCAATCATTGATTCTATTAAATTTTCTTCCAAATCACTTAAACTTGAAAATATATTCAGAAAAAATGAGCAATTCGCAGATACGATGCAAAATAACAGCCTATATTTATTTTCAGATTTTCAAAAAGGAAAAAGCTCTCAGGACCTAACATTAAATAAAAAATATAAAATAAAAATTGCCATCTTAGAATCTAATAACAACCTAAATATAAGTATAGACTCTTGTTACTTTAAACATCCTATAAGAGAACGAAATCAGCTTGAAAATATGTTGGTCAAAATCACCAACCATGGTCCAGAAGATATTACGTCAAAAGCTACATTATTTATTGATGATGCAATTAAAGCCAATTATGACATAGAAATTCCTGCATTTTCTTCTGTAACTGAAAAAATGCACTATATAAATCCTGAAAATAAAAATTTTGTTAATGGCTATATTGAGATTGAAGATTCATCTATGGAGTTTGATAATAAATTATATTTTTCTTATTCATTACAAAATAAGATCCCTGTAGCAGCAATTACAGATGAAAAACTTTCTAAGTATTTAGAAAATATATTTACGGATTCAATATTTATATTAAATACATATAAAGTACATCAAATTGATTATAATCAAATTGCTAAAAACAATTTAGTAGTTTTAGATCAACTTAAGAAAATACCCAATGAAATACTTCCAACATTAAGAGATGTTTTAAATAATGGCAATAATATACTTATGTTTCCTAACAATGAATCTGACATAAGAAATTATAACAATATCTTAGAGAATCTGAATGGTCCAAAGTTAACTAAATGGACTAATCAAAAAAATGAAATTGGTTTAATAAATTATAATCATCCTATTTTTGATAATGTTTTTAAACAAAGAACAAAAAAAATTATATTCCCTAAAGTAAAATATTACTTCAAATTAAATAATAATTTTAAGAATCAATATTTTGAAATTTTACAATTTTTAAATGGAGAATTATTCTTTGGTGAATATATTTACGGTAAAGGCAGCTTATATATTGGATGTAGTGATTTGAATATAGATAATAATAATTTTGCTAAGAATGGTCTATTTATACCAATAATTTACAACACAGCACTAATAGATAATAATTTAGCTAAATTGTATCATTTTCTTGAAAAAGAAACAATAATTGAGAATAATAAAATCAATTTTGATGATCAAGTCAAATTAGTTAATCACAATAATTTTTATTTAATTGCTCAAACCCTTTCATCTCCTCAAAAAACACTCATTAATTTTGGAAACAATATTGAAGAAGCCGGAAATTATGATTTAATACTTCATGATAAGTTTTTAGAACCTATTTCTTTTAACTTTCAAAGAAATGAAAGTAAAATGCAATTCAATAATTTAACTGAAATAAAAAAATTATTTGAAAAAACTAATTATCAAATTTTAGATTTAAATCAAAATCAATTAAGTGTAGATTATTCAGAAAATAATAAAAATAAAAACTTAGCACATATATTTATTATTATCTCAATAATATTAATGATAATTGAACTAATTTTACTAAGAAGATGGAATTAAAAAACAACATTATTATTCGAAATGCTAAAATTATTGATGTTAATTCAAAACATCATAATTCAAAAAAAGATGTTTTAATTATCAATGGAATTATTAAAGAAATAAAAAAAAATATTGAATTTGAATTACCTTACTTCGAAATCAAAAAAAATAACTTACATATCTCCCCAGGTTGGATAGATTTACATACAAGATTAGGAGAACCAGGTTTAGAACATAGAGAAACTATAATCACTGGTCTCAAATCTGCTGCTGATGGAGGTTTTACCAGTGTGGTAGTGATGCCTAATACAAATCCACCAGTAGATAAAAAAAGTGAAGTTATTTTCTTATTAAAAGAGGGAGCAGATAATATAGTTGAAGTCCTACCTACTGGATGTGTTACTGAAAAATGTCAACAAAAAAAGATTAGTGAGATGTATGATATGCACTTACATGGTGCAATTGCATTTACTGATGACAAAAAAAATATCCAAAATGCAAAACTGATGTCAATAGCTTTAGAATATGTAAAAAATTTTAAAGGCTTAATTATGACCACCAACCTTGATAATAACTTTAACAAAAATGGCCAAATAAATGAAGGTGTTGTCAGTACTGAACTGGGTTTAGAACCATCACCGGAATTATCAGAAGATCTTATGGTAATGCGGAATCTAAAATTATTGGAGTACACAAATTCTAAATTACATCTATCAACAATTTCCACAAAAAATAGTTTAAGACAAATTAAAGCAGCAAAAACAAAAAAATTAAAAGTTTCATCTGACGTAGCAGCACATCAATTAATTTTAAATGATGAATCACTTCGTAATTTTGATACCAATTTAAAAGTTATGCCTCCGTTAAGAGATGAATTAACTAGAAAAGCTCTAATTAAAGGGATAAAAGATGGTATAATTGATGCCATTTCATCAGATCATAGCCCTATAGAAATAGAATCTAAAAAATGTGAATTTAATAAAGCCGAATTTGGAATTATTGGTTTAGAAACAGTGTTTCCAATTACAAATACTATTTTAAAAGATGATTTAAAATTAGAAGAAATTATCCAACTAATTAGTTCAAACCCCAGACAAATCCTTGGCATCAAACAACCTATTATTATAGAAAATCAAAAAGCTAATATTACTCTATTTGATCCAGACCTAAAGTGGTATTACCAAGAAGATGACATTCAATCATTGTCCAAAAACAGTCCTTTTATAAATCATCAATTTACAGGTAAAAGTTTAGGAATTATTAACAAGGGAGATGTGTATATTAAAGAATAAGTAAAAATTCAACTCCTAATCCTGCATGCATTTTATCAGAAAATTTAGTAAAAAGATTAATAATATTATCAAAATACAAATTAGTGACAAAACTATCTCTCCATTGCTTGTTAACTAATAATGAAAAATTAACCCTACTGAATTTATTCACTGAATATACTGGTGCCAGTGTTAATTTTGAGGACTTAAAGTACGTTTTATATACAATAGAAAATGTTGAAAAAGGCTGAGAAATTTTGAGATTTTGAAAATGATAATTTAAGGATATTTGATTTTTTCTAAAATCATTAAATTTATAAACTAAACCCATATTAGTTTCATATGGTAAATATCGTCTTGATTTAATACTGGTAATTTTATTTATTGAAAAAACATCTACTACAGAATCATATATATTTGTAAAACCATCTAAAATATTATCATCAATACTATAATCTAATCCATTAAATAAATAATTTCCACTAGAAATAAATTGATTTTCATTCCATTGTATAAAACCTAAATCGGATATAGAAGAGTAAATTGAGATATTTTTTGTCAAGTGATATTTTAGTGACAAATCTAGAGCAAGCCCTAAATTTGAAATAAATCCTATATCTTCAGTATAGTATGCATTGAAATCAGAGTTAACTAAAGTAGTAAAAGGAGTATTATTACTAATACTATTTTCAGCAGAGAATATTGAAGTTCGTCCAGCTTCAAATCCAAAAGAAGCAATACCATTAAGAAGTTTTAGTTTGGCTGAAACAAAAGTTTTATTAATTGTACGTGAATAACCAAAATACCATTCTAAATAATTATAAGCTTTAATATTATTATTTGAAAGGGAAATCTCTTGATCTAGATATTGATAATTACCATTTAAAATTAAAGATATAAATTGATTAGAAAAACCACCCTGCAATAAGAATTTATGATTTAATCCAAAAGAATAATTAATATATTTTTTTCTCTTTAAATAATAAAATAATTGATTATTCATATCCATATGATGAAAAGATAATTGTGACATATTGTTCATATAGATAGATGGATTAAAAAATAAGATGCTATTTTTTTTATATATAAAATCACTTATTCTAGGTTTAGAGTATAAATCTAATTGAAAAGATATAAAAGGAACCTTTAAAAAACTGACTGCACTACTATCTAAGTCTACACTAAATTCTGGTAACGGTAGGTCTAAATTATGTACTAGATAGCCATCAAGTTGAGCAAATGATTGAAATGAAAAGATTATTATAACAAATTGTAAAAAAATTCTCATTATAAAATTAATTTAAATCAATTTGAGTTTCTACTCCCAATTTTAAAACACATGCTTGATCGGAAAAAATTTTGACAAATTGATTTTCTTGAATATAATTTGATGAACTTAAAGTAACATCTATGATAATTTGATTAGTATTTAAAAAACTACTTATTTCTTTATTTGTCAAAGGCACAAAACCCGAGTTTAAAGTAGGTGATACAACATAACCTTCTTGATTTACTTCTGCAGGTTCAAAAATATTATCTTCTGAATTAATACCAATAAATTGAATCGTATCAAGGTTTTCACCATCAATATTTAGTGAATCACGTAAAACTAAATCAAACTCCGTACCTAGAGGAAACCCATTTATAAAGTTGTAATGCAGAATTATTCTTTTAATTTTAGAAATATCATCATATTTTATTTCATCAATTTTAATGGTATCTCTTAAACTAATATTAGCTGCATTAACACTTAAAGGAAAATCTAATTCAAAACCTAAAAATAGTGCACTTTCTTTAGTAAGAAAATTTATATTTCCATCATTTATTATGGATGCTTCTGCTTGATATTCTAAAGTTTTGGGTGGAAGTTCAATTATATCACCAATTACATCTTTTCCATAAATCCATTGCATCAAAATACTTTCCCCTTGAATATTAGCTCTATCTATCATAGTATCAATTTCAAAGAAAGCCATAGCACCATCTTCTGCATAGGCATATAGTTGCCCATTTACATTTGCTCCAATACCAAGTGAATTAGAAATATTTATAGTTAAACTAGGATCTTCAAGTTTCAAACCACTATCAAAATCCTCCAATAAAGATAGATCTATATTTACCACACCACTTCCTAAATCAAAATTATACGTATCAAAATATCCATCAATATAATCAACTTCTAAATTAGAAAAAGAAAAACTAAACTCAACAAAATCTGTAGGATTGAGTTCAATAGGAAATTCAGAATTAATAATAATTTCTGCAGAAATTGGTATGAAATTATATTCTTGATTAGGATTAGTAGTTAAATCTAGCTCCAAATTTGATATATCGATTGAACCTACACTATTAGTACTTAATTGTAATGGTTCTGTTGTAAATATTTGACCATTTTGAGTAGCACTTGGAATACTAAATTTTAGTTTTAAATCCGTGTTAATTGATGAGTTAATAGAATAATTAATCTGGCCGTTTGATAATTCAATATTATGTATTTGATGACTAGCATCATCATCGAGATCTAATTCAACAAATTGTTCACCAACATCAAATACCTGATTATTGAAAGGCATAGTAATAGAGTAAACATTAATATCTGTGATAGAAAAATTCATTTCTAAACCAGACTCTGGATTAAATGGAAGTTCACCAGCGCTGAGTAATTGAGGAGAAAACTCTAAATTTAGAATATCTAATTCTATTTCATTTGAAACTATTTTATTTGATAAATCAATAGAGACATCGTTACTACTATTAGAAAATAAATCAGTAAATGAAACTGTTGCTATAATTTCTGATGTAATTGAATTTATAATTGCAACTTCAAGAGCATCAATGTTAAGTGGTAAATTGTTTTCTATTTCAAAATTTAAAAAACCATTTTCAAAATAGATTGATTGAAATTCATTTATAACAAATGACAAATCAACTCCAGCAAAATCACTTTCATCAATATTATTAAATAATGAGCCTTGTATATCAGCGTAAAATGGAGATGGGACAATGGAATTTTCAAAAAGCACATCAATAAGTGCACTAACCAATGGCTCATTACTGTATTCTATGAAAAGATCTCCTAAAAGGAAATTATAACTATAATTAAAATCACTAATATCTAAATCAGATAAAAGGAACTGTTCTTCAAAAGAAATCTCATCTTGAATACTGACAAATGATTGTGCTTCCAATTTAAATAATGAATCATCTCTAAAAGCTAATCTAATAAAGTTATCATCGTCATATATTGTATTTTCTTGTTCAGGTATTAGATTACCAATTGTTATAGTACTATTAATTAAGGGTGCTACTAATTCTGGGGACCAATTGTCATTTTCTAACTCTATATTTTCTATATTACATGATAAAAAAAATAGTAATACAACTAAAATAGAAACATTTATGTTTAATAACTTGGACATAGATTAGATAAAATTAATAACTTAATTGAAAGCTATAAACGCTATATAACTACTTAAATATATTACTAAAACTTTAAATATGTTAAATTTTGATAAAATTAAAAAATCCAAAAAATTAATACTAATAGCTGGACCTTGTGTTATTGAAAATGAAAAAACAACGTTTGAAATTGCTAAAAAATTAAAAATTATTTCTAATAAATTTGAAATTCCTTTCATATTTAAAGCCTCTTATCAAAAAGCAAATAGAACAAAATGGAATTCTTACTCAGGTCCTGGAATAGATAAGGGTCTTGAGATACTCAAAAAAATTAAAGATGACTTACATCTTGCGCTCACAACAGACGTACATAGTGTCAATGACGTGAAGAAAGTTAATAAGATTATTGATATCATACAAATCCCGGCTTTTTTATCTAGACAAACTGATATTCTAGTAGCTGCTGCAAAAACTAATAAAATAATTAATGTAAAGAAAGCACCTTTTCTATCTGGAGAATCATGTAAATTTATTTTACAAAAAATAAATAAATCTGGCAATCTAAATACTATAATCACTGAACGTGGTAACTCTTTTGGTTATCATAATTTAATTGTTGATATGAGAAACATACCTATTATTAAGAAAAATAATGTTCCCGTAATAATTGATGCAACTCATTCTAACCAAAAACCTAATCAAAAAACAGGCAAATCTGGAGGAACACCAAAATTTATAGAAACAATAGCATGTGCCGGTATAGCATCTGGAGCTGATGGTGTGTTTGTAGAAACACATCCCAATCCTTCATTATCTTTATCAGACGGATCAAATATGTTGAAAATCGATAAGTTAGAACCATTAATTGAAAAATTAATTGCTATTAAAAAAATTATCAATTAAACAGAAATTGATAATCCATCATAAGCTAAAAAAATATTTTCAGGCAACTCTTCTTTAACTTTTCGATGCAGTCCCATATTATGACTGATATGTGTTAAATATGATTTTTTTGGTTTTAATTCATTGATTAATAAGAGTGAATCTTTTAAATTAAAATGAGAAACATGCTTTTTCCTCTGTAACGAATTAACTATTAAAATGTCCAGATTAAGAAGCTTTTTCTTTTCTTCTGAAGAAATAAAACTTGCATCTGTTATGTATGCTAATTTACCAACTCTATATCCTAAAATTGGTAAGATACCATGATTTACTCTAATTGGTTGAATTGATAAATTCTCAATTTTAAAAGGGTGATTTTTAATTACATTTAAATTAAACTCAGGTTTTCCTGGGTAATGTGTGTCAGAAAAAATATAATTATAATCGTTTTCTAAAGAACTGCGCACACTTGATTCACAGTATAAATTTATCGGAGACCTATTCATATAATAAATAGGTCTCAGATCATCTAAACCTGAAGTATGATCCCTATGGAAATGGGTAAATAATATGTGATCAATTTTTGAAACATTTAATTTTAATGCTTGTTGTCTAAAATCCGGACCAATATCAATTAAAATGTTTAAATCGTTTATTGACAATAGAAGAGAACTCCGCAACCGCTTATCACGAATATCTAGTGATTTACAAACAATACAACTACACCCAATTATTGGCACTCCCTGAGAAGTGCCAGTACCTAAAAAAATTGCATTTAACTTATGCATTCAATAAATTTAATTTTTTTGTTCTTTTTTAACAAACTAACATAAATTTGTATTATAAAAATAAATCATAATGGAAAAAGTAGTTATTCTAAGTCCCGAGCAAAAAGCATTAAACATTAATTTAAATGAACACATATATGGCACATTTTCAGAAATTGGAGCTGGTCAAGAAGTAGTTCGATACTTTTTTAGATCTGGAGGTGCATCTGGCACAATTGCTAAAGCAATGTCTGCATATGACATGAATGTGAGTGATGCAATCTATGGAAAGGAAAATAGTGGAAGATATGTCTGTGAATCGAGATTAAAAAAAATGATTGACAGAGAATATTTACTATTAGAAGAACGTCTATCTAGAAAAAAATATCCCAAAAAATATTTTTTTTCATTTGCAAATACTATTACAACTACTAAGTATAACCAAGAACAAGATCCCATGGAACAAGAACCTGGTCATGGCTGGATGGGAGTTAGATTTCAATTATCTGAAAATGAACCCCCAAATGATGTTATTATTCACATTAGGTTACATGAAAATAAAGCAAGGCTTCAGCAAGAAACTGTGGGAGTCTTGGGTGTAAATCTAATGTTTGCATGCTTTTACCACTACAATGAAACAGAACACTTTATTAAAAGTCTATATGATAATTTAAGTCGTAAACAAGTTGAAATAGATATGGTTCAAATGAATGGTCATTGTTTTCAGCAAATAGATAACAGAATCTTAAGCTTAATGTTAGTTAAAAACGGAATGACAGAAGCAGTGATTTTTGGTCCAGATGGTCAAAATCTACAGCCATCAGATGTATTGTACAAAAAAAATATATTAACTCTTAGAGGGAGTTTTAGGCCTGTGACCAAAGTTAATATAGACATGATCAAAAACGGACTTAATGAATTTGTTAAGGAAGAAAAAGTGTCTGAAAAAAATCTACAAGTGTTATTTGAAATAACATTAAATAATTTAAAATCTGAGGGAGATATTAATGAAAAGGATTTTATTGACAGAGTTGATATATTATGTTCTATTGGCCAAACTGTTATGATTTCTAACTATCAAAGATATTATAAGTTATTAGACTATTTTGGTCGTTTTACAAATGAAAGACTTGGAGTTATTTTAGGAGTTACAAATTTACAAGAAATTTTCGACCCAAAATTTTACAGACACTTAAATGGAGGTATTTTAGAGGGTATTGGAAAAATGTTTAATAGAGATATAAAAGTGTATGTATATCCTTATAAACCTGACAAAAAAAGTGAATTAAAAAATACTCAAAACTTAAAAATACAACCAAGAATCAAACCACTTTATGACTTTTTCTTATTCAATAAAAAAATAATAGATCTAACAAATTTTAATACAGAATATTTAAATATTTTCTCCGCTAAGGTACTTAACATGATTAAAGAAAATACTGAGGGTTGGGAGCAAATGGTTCCAACTTACGTAGATAATATAATCAAAGAAAGAGCTTTATTTAAAAATCAAAAAAATAAAAAGCTTAAAAAAGCAACTAATTGATAAATAACAATATTAGCAGCCCCTTCATAATCTTTCGCAATTCGTTGACCCAAAAAAAGACAAGATAATGTAATATTGGACAATACTATGCCATAGAAAATTAAATTATAAGCAAGAAAATTGTCACATAGTAATAGAATGCAACAGCCAACAGCCAACACTAATCCTGTAAAACATTCTAGAAACATAATAGTATTTAATAAAATGTTAATATGATTCTTGAAAAAAGTTTTAGAGAAATGATTATTTAAGAATGACAAGTTAGCTTTAAAATCTATTATTTTATCAATACCAGACTGCAAGAATAAAATAGAGAAAAAAATAGAAATAAAAAGCAGAGGTACAAAATCCGGAAAAATAATCATAGCAAATAGTTTTTACTTAATTGTTAAAAATTATTCATAAAATAATTCATTTTTTTTATTTGAAAAAATAAAAATTCATGATATTAGGATTAAATTTTTTTTCGTATGGGAAAAGTGGTTTCAATTGTCAATCAAAAAGGGGGTGTTGGAAAAACAACTACATCTGTTAATTTATCAGCAAGTTTAGGTGTGTTAGAAAAGAAAGTTCTTCTTATTGATGCAGATCCACAAGCCAACTCTACTTCTGCACTAGGAATAGATTTAGATATTAAACAAGAAAAAAAAACTATATATGAAATAATTGAGCATAGTATTAAAATTGATGAGGGAATTATAAAAACTGATTCGCCAAATCTTGAAATTATACCATCAAGTATTGATTTAGTAGGAGCAGAAATAGAGTTAGTTGATCAACCCAAAAGAGAAAAAATGCTCGCAAGTCAAATTGAATTAATTAAAAATAATTATGATTTCATCATAATTGACTGTCCACCATCTTTAGGTCTAATAACATTGAATTGCTTATGTGCATCTGACTCCGTCATTATACCTATTCAGTGCGAATACTTTGCACTTGAAGGACTTGGAAAATTACTACATACTATTCGAAAAATTCAAAATTTACATAATAATAATCTTGAAATTGAAGGCTTATTACTAACGATGTATGACTCAAGACTTAGGTTGTCAAATAATGTAATTGAAGAGGTAAATATGCATTTTGAAGATATAGTATTCAGCACAATCATTCAAAGAAATGTGAGACTAAGTGAAGCTACTGGGCATGGAAAAAGTATCATTAGGTATGATGCCAATTGTAGAGGAGCGATAAACTATTTAAATTTGGCTAAAGAATTTATTGAGAAAAATGAATTGATTCCCAATGAAAGAAAATAATAAACAAAATCGATTAGGCAGAGGACTATCCTCTATTTTTAATAAAAAACAAGAACCTTCAAATAAGAATATTAGTTTGGTGGACATAAACCTAATTGAAAAAAATCCATTTCAACCTAGATTAAAAATTGCTGACAAAGAATTAAAAGAACTTACAAAATCAATTAAAACATATGGGTTAATTCAACCTATTACAGTTAGGAGCAAAGGGAATTGTTATGAGCTAGTTTCAGGAGAAAGAAGATTAAGAGCTTCCTTACTAGCTGGTTTAACGAAAATTCCTGTTTTTTTAAGGCAAGTTGAAAATAATCAAATGCGTGAAGTTGCTTTAGTAGAAAATATTCAAAGAGAAGACCTAGATCCTATTGAAGTAGCACTGAGTCTCAATCTTTTAATTAATGAACACCAATATACCCAGGAAAAACTTGGTGAAAAAATTGGTAAAAGTAGATCGTCAGTAAGTAATTTTTTGAGGCTTTTAAAACTAGATCCAATTATTCAAGCTGGAATAAGAGACAAAATGATTAGTCTAGGTCATGCTAAAGCAATTTTAAATGTATTAGACAAAGAATTACAATTACAAATTTATCACCAAATTATTGAACAAAAAATGTCAGTTCGTGAAACAGAATCGTTAGTTCAAAAAAAGAAAAACATAAGTTTTAAATCAAAATATAAATCAAAGATTATATTATCTAATCACTTTCAAAAAATTCAAAGTAATCTGAGTGATTTTTTTAATGAAGAAGTTAGTTTAAAAATAGCTAAGAATGGAAAAGGAAAAATAGAAATACCATTTAAATCTGAAAAAAAATTAAATGAAATCATTAAATTGTTACAGTCTTAAAACATTTATATTTAGCATCATTGTGTGCATCTACTTACCATCTAATTGTCAAAATAGTAGTATAAATTATAATAACACTGCAACTATTCTGTCTTCCGCATGTCCAGGATTAGGACAGATCTACAACAAAAAATATTGGAAGGTACCTTTAATCTATGCAGCTCTTGGTACAACAATGTATTATTATATAGACAATAATGAAAAATACCAAGAATATAAATTAGCTTATATTGCAAGAAACGATAATGATCCAAATACATTAGATAATTTCCTAGATTATTCTTCGGCCAACCTAGTTACACTTAAAGACTATTACAGAAACTCTAGAGATGCTGCAATGTTTTTATTTATACTTACATACTTTTTGAATATTGTTGATGCTTCAGTAGACACACACTTTTTAAACTACAATCTTAACGATGACTTATCTATTAATTTAAAACCTGGGATATTTGACGATCTTTCTGAGCAAATTAATGTAAGTTTAAAGTATAATTTTTGAAATGAAAATAGCAATTATAGGATACGGTAAAATGGGTAGAGAAATCGAGTCGATTTGTCATAACAAAGGCTACTCTATTAACTTAAAAATTAATTCTCAAAATACTCATTTATTAAATAAACACAACTTATCCAAGGTTGATGTAGCAATTGATTTTTCTACGCCAGATGTTGCTCTAAATAATATATTGCTTTGCTTAAATAATAACATACCTGTCGTTTCAGGAACTACAGGATGGCTGAAATCATTGCCCATAGTCAAACAAACATGTCAACTACAAAAAGGATCATTTTTACATTCATCTAATTTTAGTATTGGTATGAATATTTTTATTGAAACATTAGAGAAAATAAGTGCGCTAATTCAATCATCTAAATACATGATTGAAATTGAAGAAATACATCATAATTCAAAAAAAGATTCACCCAGTGGCACAGCATTATTAATTAAAGATAGGATTAATAATCACCTAGCTAAAACTGCCAACATCCCAATTAAATCAAAAAGAATTGGCGAGAATTATGGAGAACACAAAGTGATTATGTCATCAAAAAATGAAACAATCCAACTTTCTCATAAAGCTCATAAAAGAATTGGTTTTGCAAAAGGCAGTATATTAGCTGCAGAATTTATTTTAAATAGAACTGGGTTCTTTACAATGAAAGACTTAATAAATAATTTATAAAATATGTTTATTGTAACCTTAACAATTTTTATCTTATCAATATATCTAGCTTACTTTAAAAAGCAACCATCCCAAAAAATAATTTATGGCTTGTTATTCTTGGGTTTTTTTATCTTTTTAATTTGTCCAATTCAATACGTGAAACAATATTTTATTTTTTTAATTATTTTATACCTCTCATCCCTCTATATTAAAATTATATACAACTGGATATATAAAATAATTAAATCACTAGAAGATAGAAAGAAATTCATAACCTGTTTTTTATACATATTTTTATTTTCAATTGCATTAAAACTAATAATTAGTATCACTAATCTTAGTGGAATTAAATGGTTATATTTTTTAAATTTTTTTGTTTTAGACTATTACTACTTTAATTTTATTAATTGGAAAAATTCTACATACACAAAAAAAGAAAATTCAAAACAAAATGAATGGGAAGAAAGTATAACATTTGCAATATTTGCAGCTACATTAATCCATGTCTTCTTTATTCAACCCTTTACAATACCTACTTCCTCAATGGAAAAAAGTATGTTAGTAGGTGACTTCTTATTAGTAAGCAAAATGAATTATGGAGCTAATATTCCCAACACTCCCTTTTTTCTACCATTCATGCATCAAAAAATTCCCGGGACAGAAAATACTCCTTCATATTTAAAAAATATTCAACTTGGCTATAACAGGCTTCCTGGTTTCCAGCAAATTAAAAATAATGATATCGTTGTATTTAATTTTCCTGCAGATACCTTAAGAGACGATATTCCTTTTGATAAAAAAATGAATTATGTGAAGAGATGTGTAGGAATTAGTGGTGACACAATAGAGCTTAAAAATAAAAGTATTTATATTAATGGAATAAAAGATATAGAAAATATACCAACTCAGTTTCAGTACATTATAACACCTCGTGACAGCATATATGTTAGTCCTAAAATAGTATTCAGTTTAGAACAAACACTACTTGAAAATGATATAGAAACATATATTCAATATGTTTCTAAAAGAGGATACGAAAATCCAATTAAAATTACACAGAGAGGCAAATTAGAAAAAAGTGTTGGTCCAGTTAAAAATAGTGGCATCTTCATTACATTCATGACAATGCAAGAAAAAAAAGTTATTGAATCAAAAATTAACAAATGGTTTAATATAAAAGAAGAACAAAAAACGAATAAAAACTTGTTTCCTAAAAGTCTTAAAAAAACATGGACAATTGATGACTTTGGACCAATTTATATACCCAAAAAGGGAGACATTCTAGCACTTAATCAGAATAATATACACTTTTATAAGAAACTAATAGCAGAATATGAGAATAATGATCTTTTAATTAGTGAAGACAATACTCAATTTCATATTAATGGTGAATTAACAAGTAAATACCAAGTAAAAATGAATTATTATTGGATGATGGGTGACAATAGACACAACTCTGAAGATTCTAGAATTTGGGGATTTGTTCCTGAAGATCATATCGTTGGAAAGCCCATTTTCACATGGCTTAGCTTAAACTACAATGCAATTCATAAAAAAGGTATTAAAAATAAACTTGGTATTATTAGGTGGAATAAGTTATTTACTACAATTCATGGGAAAAAAAATGAAAAGTCATATTTTCTTCATTTTTTAATTATTCTAATGTTACCTACATTAATTAGATGGACTAGAAGAAAATTGCTATCATAAAAAAATGAACATAGTTTTTTCCACAAGCTACTTTCCTAATATTGAATATGTTAGAAAAACACTTTTTAGTTCAAATATATATATTGAAAACTATGAATTCTACGAAAGACATAGTTATAGAAATAAAACACAAATATTAGGTGCCAATGGTATTATATTATTAACTGTGCCTATAAAAAAATGTAAATCCAATACAATTATTAATAAAATTGAAATTGCAGATCAAAAATGGCAAACTAATCACATCAAAAGTATTAAATCCGCATATGGATCTGCTCCATACTTTATCCATTATTTTCCAGAAATACAAAACATAATAAATACAAAACATAAATATTTAATTGATTTAAATAATCATATATTAAATTACATATACAAAGTATTTAACATAAATATCACAATCCATCAAACAAAGTCATACGAGAATCAAATAGTTTGCTACGACAAAGACTTTAGATTCCAAAAGATTAAGGAAAATAATTTAAAAAAAATACCCCCTTATCAGCAAGTACTATTTAATCATAAGAATAAAATAAAACATGTTTCTTTTTTCCATAATTTAAGTTGTTTAGATATTTTATTTAATCTTGGACCAAATACTCACAAGTACTTACAAGATTTGAAAATAAAGTGATTATATTTATAATTTATGAGTAAAAATATTGACATAAATTTCAGTAAAAACGAAGATAATATGAAACTTCTAGTTTCTTCATTAAAACAAAAGAAGCAAAAAATAGAAGAGGGGGGAGGTGTGAAAAATATTCGTAAACAACATGAAAAAGGAAAATTAACCGCTAGGGAAAGACTTATTAAAATATTTGATTCAGATTCAATTATAATTGACATTGGCACATTTGCTGCAGATGGTATGTATTTGGATTATGGGGGGTGTCCATCCGCAGGGGTCATTATTCAAATTGGATATATAAATCAAAGAATTTGTATTGTTGTTGCAAATGACTCTACTGTGAAATCTGGTGCATGGTTCCCTATGACTGCAAAAAAAAATCTTCGTGCTCAAGAAATATGTATGAAAAATTATATCCCAATAATATATTTAGTGGATAGTGCTGGAGTATTTCTGCCTCTTCAAGATGAAATTTTTCCTGATAAAGAGCATTTTGGTAGACAATTTAGAAATAATGCTAAAATATCTGCTATGGGTATTCCTCAGATATCATCTATTATGGGAAGTTGTGTAGCTGGGGGAGCATATTTGCCGATAATGTGTGATGAAGCATTAATTGTAGAAAAAACAGGGAGTGTTTTCTTAGCAGGTTCACATTTAGTTAAAGCAGCGATTGGGGAAGATGTAGACAATGAAAAGTTGGGAGGTGCTAATACACATTGTAACATTTCTGGAGTAACTGACTATAAATGTAAAAATGAAAATGAAGCTATTAAAATTATTAGGGAATTAGTATCAAATATAGAGGATAAAAAAAACAACTCTTTTTCAAGAATAAAAAGCAAAAATCCTATTAAAAATATTGAAGAAATATATGGTATTTTACCTAAAGACAGAGACAAACCATATAACATGAAACATGTGTTGGAGAGAATTACAGATGATAGTTATTTAAGAGAGTATAAAGCAGATTATGGCAAAACACTAATATGTGGATATGCAAGAATAGATGGATGGTCCGTAGGTATAATCGCTAACCAAAGAAAAATTGTGAAAAATGGAAAAGGGGAAATGCAATTAGGTGGTGTGATATACTCTGACTCAGCTGATAAAGCTGCTAGATTTATTATGAATTGTAATCAAAAGGGTATTCCTTTATTGTTTATTCAAGATGTAAATGGATTCATGGTTGGATCAAGAGCTGAAGAAAACGGGATTATCAAGGATGGTGCAAAAATGGTTAATGCAATGGCAAATAGTACTGTTCCAAAATTCACATTAATTATCGGTAATTCTTATGGTGCAGGCAATTATGCTATGTGTGGTAAAGCATATGATCCAGATTTAATTCTAGCATGGCCGACTGCACAAATTGCAGTAATGGGTGGTGATCAAGCAGCCAAAGTTCTACTAAATTTAGAAGAAAATAAATTAAAAAAAAATAATCAAATTTTAAAAAAAAGTGATAAATCTAATCTATTGAAGAAGATTAAGGAGAAATATAACTCTCAAATGCAACCCTACTATGCTGCTTCAAGACTATGGATAGATGAAATTATTGATCCAAAGGATACAAGAAAATTTATTTCAATGGGTATAGAAATGGCCAATAATAATAATAGAAAAGAATTCAAAACGGGTGTTCTTCAAACTTAATTTTAAAATCATAAAAAAATAATTTTATTTCAAAAAAGTGGTTCAAATTAAATTTCCAGATAATACAGTTAAAAAATTCCAGCAAGGAATTACTCCATATGAAATTGCGAAAAATATCAGTCATGGGCTAGCTAGGAATATACTTATAGCAAAGGTTAATGGTAAAATTGTTGACACAAATCAATCAATTCATTCAAAAAATATCGTAGATATTGAATTAATTACCTGGGAACATGATTTGGGGAAAAAAGTAATGTGGCATTCAAGTGCTCATGTAATGGCCGAAGCAATTCAATTCTTTTATCCAAAGGCTAAATTTACAATTGGTCCCCCAATTGAGAACGGATTTTATTATGATATAGATTTTTCAAAAAATGACACTTTTTCATCTGAAGATTTTTCTAAGATAGAAAATAAAATGATCGAAATTGCGAAACAAAAAAAAGAGTTTATTGTTTCAAAAATATCAAAAAAAGAGGCATTAAATTATTATATAAAAAAAGAAAATCAATATAAAATAGAATTAATTAATGATTTAAAAGATGGTGAAATAACTTTCTACCAACAAGGAAATTTTACAGATTTATGCAAGGGACCACATATACCCAATACTGGATTTATTAAAGCTATCAAATTAATGAATGTAGCAGGTGCATATTGGAAAGGCGATGAAAAAAATAAACAATTGACAAGAATATATGGAATATCATTTCCTAAGAAAAAATATCTAGATGAATACATAATTAATTTAGAAGAAGCTAGAAAAAGAGATCACAGAAAAATTGGTAAAGATATGTCATTGTTCACTTTTTCAAATAAGGTTGGACAAGGACTTCCTATGTGGCTGCCTAAAGGAACTTATCTAAGAGATAGACTCATTCAATTCATGCAAAAAAAACAAGAAGATCTTGGATACCTTCCTGTTGTTACTCCTCATATTGGCTCTAAGGAATTATATGTTTGTTCAGGACATTATGAAAAATATGGTGAAGATTCATTTCAACCCATTAAGACTCCAAATGAAAACGAAGAATTTTTCTTGAAACCAATGAATTGCCCTCATCATTGCGAAATTTATAAATCAGAACCTAGATCATATAAAGATTTGCCAATTAGATTAGCTGAGTTTGGGACAGTGTATAGATATGAACAAAGTGGTGAACTTCACGGACTAACCAGAGTAAGAGGCTTTACTCAAGATGATGCACATATTTTTGCAATGCCTGAACAAGTCCAAAGTGAATTTGAGGCAGTCATAGAATTAGTTCTAGAAGTATTAGATTCAATGGGATTTAAAAATTATACAGCTCAAATTTCACTTAGAGATAAAATAAATCAAGATAAATATATTGGCAATAAATCTAATTGGGACCTAGCTGAAAAAGCAATTATTCAATCTACTAAAAATAAAGGACTTAAAACTGTGATAGAACATGGTGAGGCTGCATTTTATGGTCCAAAGCTTGATTTTATGATTAAAGATGCATTAGGCAGAAATTGGCAACTTGGAACTATACAAGTTGATTATAATTTACCTGAACGTTTTAATTTAAAATATAAAGGACAGGATGATAAAATGTATCAACCTGTTATGATACATAGAGCTCCCTTTGGTTCTCTTGAAAGATTTATCGCACTCTTGATTGAACATACTGGTGGAAATTTTCCACTATGGCTGACTCCAGATCAAGTAATTATTCTGCCAATAAGTAAAAAATATAACGAATACTCAAATAAACTTTTAAAATCACTGAAAAATTACGATATTCGCGGCCATGTTGATGATAGAAATGAAACAACTGGAAAGAAGATAAGAGAAGCTGAGTTAAAAAAAATTCCATTTATGTTAATTATTGGAGAAAAAGAAATATCTAATAATTTATTATCAATACGTGAACATGGTGGAAAAAATTTAGGAGAAATGACAATAGTTGATTTTGTAGAATTAATTTCAACTAAAATTTCATCAGAGCTTAAAAAGAAATAGTATTAATTATAAAAATTATTAATTATAGCAATAAAAAGAAGACATAAAGGAAAAAAGCCTTGGAGGGTTAAAAAAGAAAACCCTCATAAAATTAATAGTTTCATTCAAGCTAGTACGATTAGATTAGTCGGTGATAATGTAGAAAATAAGGTTTGTTTAAAACAAGAGGGGTTAAAAATAGCAGAATCTCTCGGACTTGATCTAGTAGAAATCTCTGCAAAATCAAACCCACCAGTTTGCAAAATTATTAATTATAATAAATTCCTTTATAACCAGAAGAAGAAACAAAAAGAGATTAAATCTAAAACTGCTAAAATTATTATGAAAGAAATTAGATTTGGTCCAAATACTGAAGAACATGATTATCAATTTAAACTCAATCATGCTAAAAAGTTTTTAGAAGATGGCTGTAAATTGAAAGCTTATGTTTTTTTTAAAGGCAGATCTATTATACATAAAGAGAGAGGTGAAATTTTACTACTTAAATTAGCTCAAGACTTAGAAAAAATTGCAAAAGTTGATGATATGCCAAAATTAGAAGGTAAAAAAATGATTATTATGTTATCATCTTTAGTTAAAAAATAATAAAAAGAAAGAATTATGCCAAAAATGAAAACTAACTCCAGTGCTAAAAAAAGATTTTCTACTACAAGCACAGGGAAAATTAAGCGAAAACATGCATTTAAAAGCCACATTTTAACAAAAAAAACTACAAAACAAAAACGTAGATTAACTCATACTGGCTTAGTGCATAAATCAGATGTTAATAACATAAAACAACAGTTATCAATTAAATAATAAAGTAATAACTATGTAATCAGTAAAAATAAAAGTATCCGCAAGGGGTCACTGCTTACAAAAAAATAAAAATTATGCCAAGATCAGTTAATTCAGTTGCTTCTAAAGCTAGAAGAAAAAAAATTTTAAAACAAGCTAAAGGATACTTTGGAAGAAGAAAAAATGTATATACAGTAGCAAAAAATGCTGTTGAGAAAGGACTCTCATATGCATACAGAGATAGAAAAGTTAAGAAACGTAATTTCCGATCTCTATGGATTCAACGTATAAATGCAGGTGTCAGAGAATATGGATTATCATACTCTGAGTTTATGAATTTAGTTAAGAAAAAAAATATTAACCTTAACAGAAAAGTATTAGCAGACTTAGCTATGCATCATAAAGAAATTTTTGAATCTATAATTCAAAAAATAAAAAAAGATTCTTAGTATACTATTTACTTAAAGCCTCAATTGCCGGCAAATATGAAGGATCTAATAATAAGCAATTTTTCCAATCACTTATTGCTCGCTCCTTGTCATTTATAATTTCAAATAAATATGCCCTTGCATGGTATGCAATTAAAAAAGAACTATCTAACAAAATCGCCTTAGAAAAATAGTCAATTGAAATAATATAATCCTTAACCTGCATAGCACAAAAACCCATATTATAATATAAATACTTGTTTGTAGAATCTAATTTAGCAGCTTTTGTATAATAATTGATTGCATTTTTATAATTATGGATATCCTGAAAAAACTTAGCATAATTATAAAGTGTTTGAGTATTATTAGGATATAAATCCATTAATTGATCAAAATATTTTTTTGCTAATAATGAGTCAAATTGAATATTTAATTTTGAAGTATCACTGTGAATTATGGAATATAATGATAAAATATCTTGACTTAGGGTATCTTGACTTAAGATATTTAAATATTTAATGGCATCATTATAAAATTTGAGTTCTTTTAAATATACTATTAAAGATAAATCTAATCTACCTTGATTTAATAATGCAAGTGTATCAATCATTGAAGCACAATCTTGATCTCTCACTATACATAGTAATTCGGTTAACTTTTGTCTGCATTCTATATTATTTGGGTCAATTTTTAAACATCTTTGCCAACTTTCTTTTGAAACTCTTGTTTGGTTTAACTCAAAATAAATATCTCCCCTATTGAGCAAAATTCCAATATCATTTTTAAATAAAAAGAAAGCATTATCAATATCTTTTTTTGCTAAGTAAATACTATTATTTTCCAAATAATAAGAAGCTCTTTGATTTAGCAACATAAAGTTAGTAGAGTCTGATTCTAATAAAAATGACAATGAATCTACATATGATTTAATGGGCTTATCTAAGCGATGATTACAACTTATTAAAAATAAAATAAAGTAAAATAATATTATTATTTTTTTCATTGTCTAATTGACAAATTGGGCCTTTATTTTTTTCTCTAACTCTTTAGATAATTCAATATTATCTATTAATAATTTTTTTACAGATTCCCTGCCCTGTCCTAATTTAGTGCCATTATAACTAAACCATGATCCACTTTTATCAATGATATTTTGCTCTACACCCATATCTATGATTTCTCCAACTTTAGAAATTCCTTGACCATACATAATGTCAAATTGAGCATTTCTAAATGGAGGGGCAACTTTGTTTTTCACTATTTTCACTCTAGTTCTATTACCTATAGTTTGATCACCATCTTTAATTTGTGTACTTCTTCTAATATCAATTCTTACTGAAGAATAGAACTTTAGAGCATTTCCTCCTGTAGTTGTTTCTGGACTGCCAAACATTACACCGATTTTATCTCTTAATTGATTAATAAAAACACAAATACAACCTGATTTACTTATAGTAGCAGTCATTTTTCTTAAAGCTTGAGACATTAATCTAGCTTGAAGACCCATTTTAGAATCTCCCATTTCTCCTTCAATTTCACTTTTGGGGGTAAGCGCAGCTACAGAATCAATAACTAAAATATCAATAGCTGAAGATCTAATTAGATTATCGGCAATTTCTAAAGCTTGCTCACCACAATCAGGTTGCGAAATAAGTAAGTTTTCTATGTCAACACCTAATTTTTCAGCATAAAATCTATCAAAAGCATGTTCAGCATCAATAAAAGCAGCAATACCACCATTTTTTTGCGCTTCTGCTATGGCATGTAATGTTAAAGTTGTTTTACCAGATGATTCAGGTCCATATATTTCAATTATTCTGCCTTTTGGCAAACCTCCTACACCTAATGCTAAATCTATACCTATTGAACCCGTGGAAATTGATTCTACATCTATAACTGGAGCATCACCTAATTTCATAATAGTTCCTTTTCCGTAAGTTTTTTCAATTTTCTCCATTGTTAAGGCAAGTGCCTTTTTTTTAGCATCTAATTCTTTACTCATAATTTAATTATTATATGATTCTAATATTTGTGAACTGTGTTTAGCTGTATCTACTTTGTGAAAAATTTTTTCTATTATCTTATCTTGGTTAATAATAAAAGTTGTTCTATGAACACCTTCATATTCTCTACCCATAAATTTTTTTTGACCAAAAACACCGTATTCTTTACATATTTTTTTATCAACGTCTGCAATCAAATCAAAAGATAAATTATATTTTTTTATAAATTTCATGTGAGAAAGCTCATTGTCTGGACTTACACCAATAACTCTAAAACCATTTTTAGTTAATTCACTATAACTCTCTGACAAACTGCAAGCTTGCTTAGTACAACCAGGTGTGTTATCTTTTGGGTAAAAATATAGGATCAATTTATTATTAACGCAACCTGATAATGAAATTAAATTACCGATTTGGTTTTTTCCTTCAAAATTGGGTGCTTTGTCGCCAATTTTTAAATGTGTCATAAGCATGATAATTTATTAAATCAAATGTAATAAATCAATACAATAAATATCAATTAAATAAAGATTTTCTACCAATAATACTGCAAATTGGACATTTATTAGGATAGTGATTTCTAGCAGGACAATATTCTCTACCAAAATAAATCATCTGTAAATGTAATTTGCCCCATAAATTTTTTGGAAAAAAATCCTTACAAGATCTTTCTGTTTGGACAACATTTTTACCATTACTAATTCCCCACCTATAACTTAATCTATGAATATGTGTATCAACCGGGAATGCGGGAACATTGAACGCTTGAGACATAACAACTGAAGCAGTTTTGTGGCCTACACCAGGTAATGATTCTAAATCATCAAAAGTAGATGGCACAATAGATTTGTACGAATCAATTATTATTTTGGACAACTGGCTAATTGCTCTGGCTTTTTGTGGAGATAAACCACAAGGCTTAATGATTTGTTGTATTCTTTCAACTGGAACTAGTGCCATATCCTCTGGATTATCAGCTAAATTAAAAAGTTCTGGAGTCACCTTATTTACACGAGCATCTGTACATCTTGCTGATAAGAGAACAGCAACTAACAAGGTGTATGGATCCTTATGAGCTAAGGGTACTGCTGGCTCTCCATACAATCTCTCTAATTGATTAATAATAAATTTAGATTTCTTAGTTTTATTCAAAATAAAATTGACAGATTTTCAAATTAATTTAGTAATAAATTTTCATCTCTTCCATATACAAATAATGTTTTGGAGTAATTAATGAGATGATCATTTGAATCATTTACTGAATTAAAATAGATTAGTTTATCTAAGTATTTAATCTCAGAATCTAAAAATTTTTTTAATAAAAATTTATTATTTTTCTTTAAATAAGTAAAGTTATTCATAAGCATTATAGAAATTGGTTTTATATAGATGCTTAACGAAAAAAAAGCTTATTTATTTTAAAAATTTAATCAACTGACAGAACAACACCTTCTCTTTGGATAATTTTTCTAATATTTATTAATGCATATCTCATCCTCCCTAATGCTGTATTAATACTTATGTTACAATTTTCAGCGATTTCACTGAAACTCATATTGGAATAATAACGTAACTGTAAAACCTTTTGTTGATTAACTGGTAATTTATCTATAATATTTTTCAAATCAATTAAAATTCTATCTTGAATCATTTTGTGTTCTTTGCTTTCTTCTCCATCTTTTATTAGGTCAAAAATATTAAACTGATCATTGGATCTTACTAAACGAGATTTTTTATTATATCTAAAATAATCCATTGATAAATTATAAGCTATTCGCATAACCCATGGTAAAAACTTTCCTTCTTCGTTATATTTTCCACTTTTTAAAGTTCTGATTACTTTAAAAAAGGTTTCTTGAAAAATATCATCTGCTTGAGATTTATCACGAACTTTAGAAAAGATGAAAGAGATGATTTTTGTTTTATGTCTATTAACCAACTGGTTTAGGGCATATTCATCGCCCGACAAATATTGTTTGATCAAATTTTGATCAGTTAAATCTTTAATATACATATCCTTTTATTTAATAATTAATAAGTAGATATGTATCAATAGGCAGTTAGATTTAAATTTATTAAGCTAATATACTGAAAAAATTTAATATAAATTTTCAAGTTCAAATTAAGAAATAAAATTATTTATAAATTTATAAATATGATTATGAAAATTTTAATTACTGGATATTGTATATTATTTGTAGCTATAATTGCTAATACTATAGCAAATACAATGCAATTGTATACATGGTATAACTTTATAGAAGATATAATGAAAAATAATTTTAAAGATGTACTATGTTCACTAAATCTATTTAAAATAATATGGCTATTCCTTATTTATCCATTTTGTCTATCTATAGGCTATAAATTAGGTGAAGAAATTCATAAAATAATATTCTAGTCAAAAATGAAGAGCAACGAATATATTATAATTAAAGGAGCGAAAAGTAATAATCTTAAAAATATTTCAATTAAAATACCCAAAAATAAACTGGTGGTAATTACTGGTGTTTCTGGATCAGGCAAATCAACTTTAGCATATGATACAATATATGCTGAATCGGAACGTAGATATGTTGAAAGTTTATCTTCATATGCAAGACAGTTTTTAAGAAAACACAATAAACCCAAATTTGATGAAATTAAAGGTTTATCACCTTCAATTTCTATTAAAGCACGTACTAGCATAAATAATCCGAGATCTACAGTAGGTACAATTACAGATATATATCACTATTTAACACTTCTTTATGAAAGAATGGGTGTAATCATTTCACCAATTTCTGGTAAAGAGGTCAAAAGAAATAACTTTGAAGATTTTAAAAATTACATATATACTTTTTCAAAAGGATTTAAATACATAGTTTGTTGTGAAATAAAAAAATCTCAGCTAGATTATTTTTATTCAATGGGATATTCTAGATTAATAATCAATTCAAAAATGATTTCAATTGATAAAATCATTTCAAGTAAAAAAAAATATAAAAAAATACTATTGATTATTGACAGACTTGTATTTAATAATAAAACAGAAGACCTAAGTCTGCTTAATAACACTTACTCAAAGGGCATGGAATTAGGCAATGATCAAATTTATATATATGATTCAAATTTTGCATTACTTAAAATATTTAATAAAAAACTGGAAATGGATAATATTGTTTTTCAGGAACCTACAAGACAAATGTTTAATTTTAATAATGCATATGGAGCATGTGAAAAATGTCAGGGACATGGAGATATAATTGATTTAGATGAGGATAAAATAATTCCATATAAAGAACTAAGTTTTAATAAATATGCAGTCCACCCATGGAAGAGCGAAAGTATGAGTAAGTGGAAAAACCAATTTATTTTAAAATCTAAACTTTTTAAATTTCCCCTTGACAAACCTTACAAGAATTTATCCAATGATGAAAAGAATTTATTGTGGAATGGCAATCAAAAGGTTAAGGGAATAAGAGATTTCTTTAATTTATTAGAAAAAAAATCTTACAAAATTCAATATCGAGTAATGTTATCTAAATATCGCGGAAAAACAAAATGTGATGCTTGTAATGGAAGCAGGTTAAAAGAAAATTGTAAATACATATTCATTAATAACATCAATATCAATAATCTAATAAACCTTGAGATACCACAACTATTTAAGTTTATAAACAAGATGGATCTTTTAAAAGACAAATCTGCTATTACAAATACTATAATTACCGAAATAAAACAACGAATAGATACACTCATTAATTTAGGACTTGGATACTTAACACTTAACAGAAAATCTAGTTCACTTTCAGGTGGGGAAATGCAGAGGATTAATATTGCAAAATCAATTGGAAGTGTCTTGGTCGGGTCACTATATATATTAGATGAGCCAACAATTGGATTACATCCCAAAGATACTAACAAATTAATTAATACATTAATTAAGCTTAAAGATCAAGGAAACTCTGTTATTGTAGTAGAACATGACAAACAAATTATGAAAAGAGCAGATCATCTCATTGACCTAGGTCCCTGGGCAGGAGAAAGGGGAGGACAAATCGTCTATGAAGGTCCTTCAAATAATAAATTAGAAACAAGCTTAACACTTGACTATATACATAATAGAAAAAAAATAAAAAGAAATAATCAAAAAAGGAGCATTCAGTATTTTTTAAGCTTAACAGGTGTTGAAAAAAATAACCTTAACGGAGTTAAGGTCCATATTCCATTAAAAGTTTTAACAGCCATTACTGGTTTGAGTGGAGCAGGAAAAACTACATTACTTAAAGATGTAATTTTTCCAGCAATTAAGAGAGAATTAAAAGATTTTTCATTTAAAAAACCTAAATATGATAAACTTAAAATTGACTTAAATAAAATTGCAAATATTGAATTCATTGATCAAAATTCAATAAAAAAATCTTCGAAATCAACTCCAATAACATATATTAAAGCATTTAAAAACATTAGAGAACTATTTGCAAGTCAAAAAAAAGCTCAACTAAACAGTTTAAATCCTAAGCACTTTTCTTTTAATACGAAAGGTGGAAGATGTGAAAAATGTAAAGGATTAGGTTATTTATTAGTAGAAATGCAGTTTTTAGCAGACATGAAATTAGAATGTAGGCACTGTTTAGGAACTAGATACACTAAAGAAATTTTATCTATTAAATTTAAAAATAAATCTATTCATGATATTTTAAATATGACAATTGATCAAGCATTTATTTTTTTTCAAAACCATAACTATGATATAATTGCTTCCAAACTAATACCATTAAAAAACGTTGGACTAGGTTATATAAGACTAGGGCAAACAATTAATACATTTAGTTCAGGGGAATTACAAAGATTAAAATTAGCTTCTTTCATAAACGAAAAACAAAAAAATTCTATTTTAATTTTTGATGAACCTAGTAAAGGTTTACATTTTCATGATGTTCAAATATTAATTGATGCACTTCAAATTTTGGTTAACGCTGGAAATACAATAATAGTTATAGAACACAATACTGACATAATTAAAAATTCAGATTGGGTAATTGATATGGGTCCAGATAGTGGGGATAAAGGCGGAAAAATTATTTTCTCTGGATTACCTCAAGACTTACAAAAAGAAAACTCTCATACCGGTCTTGCATTAAAAGACGAGTACTAAACTAAATCCTAGTAAATTGTTTTTTATAGTAATCGGAATACTTTTTATTTAAATTCATTAATTGTTGATGAGATCCAGATTCAATTATATTTCCATCTTCTAAAACAATTATTTGATCTGAACATTCAATAGTGGACAACCTATGGGCTATAATAATAGATGTCCTATTTTTAGTGATATTTTTTATTGCTTTTTGTATCAATTCTTCTGTAACAGGATCCATCGAGGATGTAGCTTCATCTAAAATAAAATAAGAAGGATTAGCTAAATAGGTTCTAAGAAAAGATACTAATTGTTTTTCACCCTCAGAAAGACCTGCACCCCTTTCTCCAATTTGATAATCATATTTTTCAGGAAACTTATTAATAAAATCCTCAATACCAATATCATGAACTGCTTCATAAACTGTTTCATCAGAAATATTATTAAAAAACTTAATATTGTTCATTAAAGTATCAGCTAAGAAAAAAGAATCCTGCAAAACAACACCTAAATTTTTTCTCAAAACACTTGTAGGTATTTGATTAAGATCAAGATTATTTATAGAGATACTACCCGACTGAATTTTATACCACTTCATTAGCAAATTAAGAATGGTAGTTTTACCAGAACCAGTAGGTCCAATTATGGCAACTGTACTATTCAATGGAATATCAAAACTTATTTTTGTTAAAACAGGTTCGTTTATTCTGTAAAAGAAAGATACATCTTTAAAACTAATTGATCCTTCTAGTTTTTCGAATTTATATTCAATTAACTCATTTTTTTCTTCTTCCTTTGATTGATCGATGAGACTAAAGACTCTTGATGAAGCAACCAAACCCATTTGTAATACATTAAATCGATCAGCAATAGCTCTAAGTGGTCTAAATAACATGTTAATAAACAAAATGAAAGCTATAATTTGGCCTACAGACAAATTATTATCATATACAATAGAAAGAGATCCATACCAAACAACAAGTCCCATGACAATTGCAGAAAAAACATCAACAATTGGTAAAAAAATAGAAAAATAAAGAACAGTTTTAATATGAGCATCTCTATGACGCGAATTTAATTCCTTAAATTTACTAAACTCTTCCTCTTCTTTGGAAAATAACTGAACAACACTCATACCGACAATATGTTCAAACAGAAAAATATTCAGTTTAGCTACATATTTTCGAATATCCTGAAAAGCACTGTGCATAAAAGACTGAAATTTAAATGTCAGAAATATTAGTAATGGTAAAAAAAATAAACTTATTAATGCTAACTCCCAACTTACTATAAACATGCACAAAATAACAAGTATCATTTTAAACACGTCACCAAACACAACTAATAGACCTTGCGAAAAAATTGAAGCAATAGACTCCATATCTGAAATTACACGAGTAATTAATTTGCCAGTTGAATTTTGATCAAAATAACTAATCCTAAAACTTAAAATTTTGGTAAACAAATGTACTCTAAGATTTTGTATTATTTTTTGTGATAAGAAATTAGACTTATATATAAAAATATATTGTAAAAAAGCTTCTATAAATAATAGAAAGAGTAAGATCGACATAATAATTAATAAACCCAACGAATCGTTATTAGAAATATAATTATCAAAAGCAAATTGAATTAGAATTGGCCTTAAAGCTGATAAAACACCAAAAAATATAGAGGTAAGAATTGTAATTATAAATATATTTTTGTAGGGTCTTACAAATTTTAACAGTCTGTACAATAATTTTAAATCAATTGTCTTCAATACTATATTTTTTTGGGTATTTTACATTTACTAAATGTAATCCACATGCGGGTACAGAATATGTAAATTTACAATTATTTTCATTATTTAAATAAGATTCTAAATCAGTTAATGTTATTTTATTTAAACCTAAATAAATAAGTGAACCAACAATTGAACGAACCATATTATGTAAAAATCTATTGGCAGTTATAGAAAATACTAATACTTCTTTTTTCTGAATCCAAGAAGTTGAATGAACTATACAAATATTATTACTACATTTAGTCTTTGAGAAATTACTAAAATTATGAGTGCCAATAAAAATTTTAGCTCCATCATTAATTTTCTGAAAATCAATATTATTATATAAAAAATATGATCTTTTATATAAGAAAGGATCTTTAAAATTTGAAATCCAATATTCATATCTACGTGAAATTGCAGAAAATCTTGCATGAAAATTATTTGAAATTGGTCGAACGTAGTGTATTGAAATATCAGGGGACAAAAATCTATTTAATTTGTATGACAGATGATCACAATCTAATTCATGTAAATAATCAAAATGAGCAAAAAAATTGATAGCATGTACTCCAGCGTCTGTTCTTCCAGCACCTACGATTAAAGAAATTTCATTATTTAATAGAAACTTTAAACAATGCATAATTGATCCTTGTATACTTGATGCATTACTTTGTATTTGCCAACCAGAGTAATTTGTTCCTACGTATGAGATTTTTAATAAGTATCTTTTTTGAAAATCTTTCATGAATCTAATTAAATGACAAAAATAATGATAAATTAGAATCAATAATTATAACATTAAATATGAAAAGAATTGCTATCATTTCTGACACTCATGGATATTTAGATAATCAAATTATGAAAAAATTCAATTCATGTGATGAAATATGGCACGCTGGAGACTTTGGATATAATGATAAAATTGATGGATTTATCAAAGATTATAAGGTGAAAGGAGTTTATGGAAACATAGATGGTCATCAAATAAGAAATTTATATCCGAAAATTAATAAGTTTATATACGAAGGAATAAAAGTACTCATGACTCATATTGGGGGTTATCCTAAAAAGTATAATACTCAAATAAGGGAGGAAATTAGATTATATAAACCAGATTTATTTATTTCGGGGCATTCTCATATATTAAAAGTAATTTATGATAATAAATATAATGTACTTCACATAAACCCTGGAGCAGCTGGGAAAGAGGGTTTTCACCAAATAAGAACATTAGTCATTTTACAAATCAAAAATAAAGAAATGCTAAATATTGAAGTTATTGAATTGGGTCATAAAACAACTAAATTCACCTCAATCGATTAATGGATTTTATCAAATTTTCATCTTGTTTAATTTTTTTTAAAGAAGAATACAATAAATAAAAGCAAATAAGAGGATTTAAAATAGCAGCATATAAAAAAAACTCAATTAATTTTGAATCTATTATGTTCAATAAATAAAAAAATGAAATAGAAAAATAATAACTAGAATAAAGAAACATAAGAAAACTTAAATAAACTAAAAATTGATTAAATCTAATTTGAATTAATCTATTCTTAAAAAAGAAAATAGTAAATAAAGAAAGAATTGAAATTGATAAAGGAATGAAACTTGTTATATTAAATAAAAAATCAGATGTAAAAAAATTGGAATTAAGAGAAATTGATTGCACAAAGAAACCGAATCCCTTTTCATACCATTGATAACCAAAAAACCAGTAAATGAAATAAAATAAAGATGCCAAAAAAAGATATAATGACTGAATACGTTGAATCATATATTTAGATTTTTTTTTGCAATATAGATAATTATTAAAAAATTGTTGTATAATTGCAGTGCTATTATCCTAATAAGCCACATTTGAAATTCCCTAGAACTTTATTAAAAAAATGGTTATTACATCTTCGGCAAAATAAAAATATTATTTATGTATGACATATTAGAATTGAAAAAGAAAAAACTTCAAGATTTACAAGATATTGCTGATAAATTAGAAGTTCCAGATTTTAAAAATCACAAAAAATTAGATTTGATCTATCAAATTTTAGATAAGCAAGCAATTGCTCCAACTTCATCTAAGACAAAAGATCTTTCAAATAAATCTAAATTAAAAAAGAAAACCATAATCAATAAAGAAGAAAATAAACAAAACATAAAAAAAAATGTAAACAATAATCCGTCTAATGAAAAAAAAGAGGATTATTCGATGACAAAAAATAAAGCAGATAAACAGATTAAAACCATAGAATATAAGTTTGAATCTGAAGTTGTTGGTGAAGGTGTTTTAGAAAAAATGCCTGATGGCTATGGCTTTTTAAGATCATCTGATTATAATTATTTAAATTCTCCAGACGACATATATGTTTCTCAATCACAAATTAAACTATTTGGTCTAAAGACAGGAGACACAATATCAGGTGAAATAAGACCACCCAAAGAAGGAGAAAAATACTTTCCTCTAGTAAAAGTTTTAAAAATTAACAATCTGGATCCAAATATAGTTAGAGATAGAGTTGCTTTTGAACATAAAACACCACTGTTTCCTGATGAAAAATTTAAAATAGTTGAAAGTAATTCAACAATTTCTACAAGAATGATTGATTTATTTTCTCCAATTGGAAAAGGCCAAAGAGGTTTAATTGTAGCTCAACCCAAAACTGGTAAAACAGTCCTACTGAAAGAGGTCGCAAATGCAATTGCTGCTAATCACCCAGAAGTATACCAAATTGTTCTATTAATTGATGAAAGACCTGAAGAAGTCACTGATATGGCTAGAACAGTAGCTGGCGAAGTAATTGCATCAACTTTTGATGAACCTGCAGAACGTCATGTAAGAGTAGCAAATATAGTTCTTGAAAAAGCTAAAAGGATGGTTGAATGTGGACATGATGTGGTAATATTATTAGATTCAATTACTAGGTTGGCGCGTGCATATAATACAGTAGCACCTGCTTCAGGAAAAATTTTATCAGGTGGAATTGATGCTAATGCACTACATAAACCAAAACGTTTTTTTGGATCAGCTAGAAATATAGAAAATGGAGGATCATTGACAATTATTGCTACCGCGTTAGTTGAAACAGGGTCAAAAATGGATGAAGTAATTTTTGAAGAGTTTAAAGGAACTGGTAATATGGAAATGCAACTAGATAGAAGTATTTCTAATAGAAGAATATATCCTGCAATTGATTTAATTAACTCAGGAACTAGAAGAGATGACTTGTTAATTAGTAAAGAAAAACTTCAAAGAATGTGGATTCTTAGAAAACATCTGGCCGATATGAAGCCTATTGAAGCTATGGAATTTATAAAAGATCGTCTTGCAAACACAATAAACAATGATGAATTTTTAATTTCAATGAATAGTTAAGTTTTAAATAATTCTAACAAATCTATACCTGAAATATTACCAGAACTCATAATTAATAAATTCAAGTTTTCTAAATCTATTTTTTCCAACTTCTTTTTTAAATCTAAAGGACGTTCGATTATATACACTAATGAATGATTAATGCTATTTCTAATTAAACTGGCAGATAAATTGTTTTGTACTTTATTAGAATTTAAATCTACATATATCCATACTTCGTTTGATTTTTTAAAAGCATTCTCATATTGAGGTATAAATTCTTTGTTTAAACTACTAAAAGTATAAAGTTCAAAACATGATATCAGATAACGTTCTGGATATAACTCCTTTACAGCATTAATTGTAGCTAAAACCTTGGATGGTGAATGAGCAAAGTCAAAATAAATTGAACTTGATTCACCTTTTTTTATTAAACTTAATCTTTTATATGCAGCACGATATTTTGAAATAGAATTATAAAACTGATCACAACTTACACCTAATTCTAAACATACACCCAAAGCAGCATTTATATTATATAAATTATGTTTGCCAAAAACATGTAATTTAATAATTTGATTATTCTGAATCAGACAACATTGATGATTATTTATTTTATAATTTGGTAAAAAATATGGAATATGCTTTTCAGAACGAGTTAAATAATTAGACAAAAAATTATCATCACCACAGTAAAAAATTTTTCCGCAATTATCTACAACTTGACGTATAATATTTTTAAAAGCAGTCTCATATGATTCCAACGTAGGAAAAACGTTGATGTGGTCCCAAGAAACACCAGAAACAACTAAAATATCTGGTTTATAATGCATAAACTTAGGCCTTTTATCAATGTAAGATGAGAAATACTCATCACCCTCAACTAAAAGAATATTATTTTTTTTAAGACTTACTAAGTTTTTAAAAGACTGGTTTGAAGCCCCTAAGAGATAATCTACTTCAATATTATTATCACTAAGTACATGAAGGATCATTGAAGTAATTGTTGTCTTTCCATGACTACCAGCAATAACAATTCTCTTTTTGTATTTGTGATAGTTAGATATAAATTCTGGAAAAGATAAAATTGGCAATTGAATTTTTTGGGCTTTATTTAATTCTGGATTATTTTTTTTTGCATGCATACCAAGAAGAACTAAATCAATTTCTGAATGAATTTTATCTGGGAACCATCCTGTCTCTTCAGGTAACAAACCATATTCTAATAATCTTTTTCGAGACGGATCATATATATTGTCATCTGATCCACTGATATGATGCCCCTGCTTTTTTAATTCTATGGCAAGACTATGCATAATTACACCGCCAATAGCAATAAAATGTATTCTCATTTTAAATAATTAATAAATCGTATATATTTACAATATACTACGATTATGAAAATACATGTAATAAATACAGGAAACTTTAAACTTGATGGTGGAGCAATGTTTGGTGTTGTACCTAAGACACTATGGTCTAAAACTAATCCTGCTGATGAAAATAATATGTGTTCATGGGCAATGAGATGCTTATTAATTGAAAATAAAAATGAAAAAATTTTAATTGACACTGGTATTGGAAATAAACAGAGTGAAAAGTTTTTCAATTTTTTTTATCTCCATGGAAAAGATTCTTTAATAGGATCTCTAAAAAAAATCAAAATAAAGCCCGAAGAAATTACTCATGTTTTTTTTACACACTTACATTTTGATCATTGTGGAGGTGCTATTATTAAAAAAAATAAAACTTTAAAGTTATTATTTTCAAATGCCCGTCACATTTCAAATAAAATGCATTGGGAATTAGCAAACAATCCAAATAAAAGAGAAAAAGCATCTTTTTTAAAAGAAAATTTTTCTCTTATTTCAAAAAAAAACAAACTAGATTTTATAAAAGAAGGTCCCTTTTTAAAGGATTTAGACGTTAAATTTTTTCATGGCCATACAGCTGGTCAAATGATACCAATTATTAATTATAATAGTCAAAAAGTTGTCTTTATGGCTGACCTTCTTCCTTCTATTGGACATATTCCTTTACCATATGTAATGGGGTATGACACACAACCATTAATTACATTAAAAGAAAAAAAACAATTTTTAGAAGAAGCAGCTGAAGAAAAATATATTCTTTTTTTACAACATGATTATGTATATGAATGTTGTACAGTTAAAAAAGGAAATAAAGGAATAGAGCTAGATAAATGTGGAAAACTATGTGACTTTTTAAATTAATTATTGCATTTAAGCCAATTGTCATTTGACTCAACATAATGATCAATTAGCTTATAAATTTTCTCTAAATCTTTAGGTCCCTTAAAGCGATCAATTATTTTCTTTTCTTGATTTTTATATTTAAATTCTGTAATTATCGATTGAACATCGCTTACATTAGCATCATACAAACTGTCTAATTCAAAATAATTAACTTCGTTAATTAATTTTAAAAGTTCATTGAGCTGACTAATTGAAATGTGAAATTGAAAACAACCTGTTTTTTCCACAAACATTTTACCTTCGTAAATAATTAAACCATTATCAAACAATCTCAATTGATACTGAGGACAGGTGCCATAGCAAGCAGTTTTAGTTAAAGAAAAAATAGGTTGATCCAAACTGGGTTGAGAAAAAAAAAAGGAAGTTAAAATATAATAAAAAAGTACAAAACTCATTATTTATTTTTTTTAGCCATTTCTTCTAATTTCATTTGAAATTTAGATTTTTTTAAAACTTTCTTTTTATTAGCTTGTAGAGTAGAATATAGTTTATCATCATCTATACCTCTTCGAATAATTAGCTGTTGCATAAAGGTAATTATGTTAGCCAAAAAATAGTAATAACTTAAAGCTGCTGAATAATTATTCATCACTAATAAGAAAATAACAGGCATCATATACATGACATACTTCATTTGAGGCATTTGAGCGCTAGATGAAATTTGATTTGAATACATCATTTGTAAAACAGTTGCTAAAGTCATAAGTAAAGCAAATAAACTAATGTGATCACCATACAAGGGTATACTGAAACCAAAATCTAACACTGAATCATAAGTAGACAAATCATCTGCCCATAAAAAAGGTTGTTGTCTTAATTCAATTGAGGCAGGAAAAAATCTAAATAAAGCTATTAGGATCGGCATTTGAAAAAGAAGGGGTAAACAACCTCCCAATGGATTCACACCAGTTTTTCTATATAGATTCATTTGTGCTTGCTGTTTTTGTAATGGGTCTTTAAATTTTTCATTTAAAGCATCTATTTCAGGTTTCAATACCCTCATTTTAGCCATAGATATATATGAACTTCTTGTTGGCCAATAAAGAATAATTTTAATAACAATAGCAATTATTAAAATAATAATACCATAATTTAATCCTAATGTTTCTAAAAAATTAAACATTGGAATAACTAGGAATTTATTTACCCAACCAAACACAAATTTACCTAGGGGAACTAGTGATTCGAATCCCTTATCATAGGATTTTAAAAGCGAGTACTGATTGGGTAAAAAATAAAAGTCGAAAAAATAATTATTACTTTCATTATCATAATCTATTGAAAATTCTGAACTAAGTCTTTTTACAAATTTATCAGAACTGGGAGTTTCAGTTGATAAAATTACATCACGAAAATGATTTTCTGAATTAATCACAGTAGAAAAAAACTGTTGTTTATGAGCAATCCAAATGGGATTATTAATATTTTTCTCACCGTCTTTCATTAAAGACATTTGTTTAGAAGAAGAATTATTAAACGAATAGTTTATAGTGGTAGTATTCCGCTCATTGTTAATGTTTTTTTCTAATTGATTGATATTTTGAGAAAAAGTAAATTTATGTGGTTCAATGTAAACATTACCGTTTTCTGTTTGAACATTAAATTTTAAATTATAACTATTAGAATCTAGATGATAGATGAATTTTATCTTATTCTGATTTATATCCTTATAAACAAATGCAATTCTATTAAGATCTTCCTCTACATCAGTAAAAACTAAATTTTTTGTGTGAATCTTTAGATCTTTTAAAAAAAACGAAAAATCAAAATCTAACTCCTTAATGATTTTAAGAGGTTGTGAATCGTGAGTGAAATATTTTTTCAAAATAACTTCTTTAATTGCTCCACCCAGATTAGAAAATTTAATAATTATATTTTCATTTGAAATAGAGTATAATTCCTCTTTGATATCTTGATTAACAATTAAATTATGGCTGTCGGTAATTTCTGGTTTAATCTTGAGTTGTGTTTGTTTCTTTGGAGCAGATTCGTTCAACACAGAATCACTGATTTTTTCGTCAGGAATTTGATTTATATTAAACCACATCAATAATCCAAAAATTAAAAAAATACCAATAAAAAAATTAATATCTAAACCTTTTTCTTCCATACTATAACCTTATTGTTAA
>CEUK01071052.1_pt1 | contig 42086 bp, 35 predicted proteins | sample 356451 | NCBI WGS metagenome assembly CEUK01 (sample SAMEA2622843, study PRJEB7988) | marine metagenome | isolation source: saline water (ENVO:00002010), including
GACGATGAGATCCGTCGTGCCCTGCAGTCGAATCTCGCCAATGCGTACTACACGCTGTGGCATCTGGTCGAGGCAAGGGCGACCTCCCTCGAACTGATCGACAACTACGCATCAACACCACCCCGTACGGTCTGGGACCGGTGCTCGCAGGCCTTCGCGCATTACGTGCTCGGAAACACCTACCGACGCCTGATCGGAACCGAACCGGCCCATGCGACCGCCCACGCCGACGCAGCCATCAGGCTGCTCACGACCTGCCGTGATCTGTCATCGGATCTGGTCGACGAGGCACCCTACTGGGAAGCAGTGGCCCGCACCGCCAACGGCGGCATTCTGGAGTCCAGGGTCGTGACGGGCGAGCACGATGCCCGATCCGCTCTGGCGGACATCACCGATGCACTGGGCGACGTGGTCGATCTGGAGGCGTACGACGGTGGCGATGCGATCGAAAGCCACGGCTGGTGGTGCATCTACGGGTGCAACATCGCCATCCGGCACATCAGCGATGAACGCGACCTCCAACGGTACATGGCCCTGTTCACCAACAAGGCCGACGAGATCGCGAACAAGCTCGACAACTGGTCGATGCGGGAACGCGTGTTCTCGATGCAGTACCACGGCCACCGCCGATTCGTCGGCTGGACCGGCCAGGAAATCCCCATGACGATCGACTCCGAGGACATCAAGATGATCACCGGAACGATGGGACGATTCCCCAGATTCCGTCGAACCGGCTGGAACATCCTCCAGTCGGCCAATGTGGTCCAGGCCTGAGAAAGGAGGCAAGACATGAATACGTTGATTCACACCATGCGATCTTCTGCCATCGTCTGCCTGGTTCTCGGGTCGTTCGCCGCACCGAGCCATGCATCCATCTCGCAGGAAAACGACATCGGATTCCAGAACGGACCCACGTCGTTCACGATCATCGACGACATCGTCGCACACTCCAATCAGGGAGGAAAGAAGAAGGGCCGCATGGTCCATCTGTGGCTGGCGAAGCGTTCGATGCCGAACCCGCTGCCGGACGCCGATCCGATCGGCGGCCTGCTCGTGGAGGGCCTTGCTCCGCTCTGGCCCGAACGAAGCGACGACTGGGTCACTCCGGGATCCATGCCCGTCCTTCCCGACACGAACGGTTTCAACGGCACCGAGTCGTCCGGTGGCATCGTTCCCGCCCCGGGCGCACTGCTCGTGCTCGGGCTGGCCGCAGCCCGACGCCGAAGAAGGCGACGGTGAACCCGCGGGACGGAAGTCCCCATTGCAATCTCGAATCGAAACGACCCCGGCTCCGACCGGGGTCGTTTCACGTTGGACTCAGGACCGACGTCGGATCCTGGCGATGAAGAAGCCGGTCAGGCCCGGATCGATCCCCGGCAGCAGGCGGAGGCAGTGCGTCATGTCGGCCCGCAGCGAACGGTCGTTCCATTCGGTCAGACCGGGCATGCCCCGCGGCATGGCACACGGGATCGCTTCGAGTTCGAACTCGTCGCCCATCTTCCGCAGGGCCCGGTCCACGACCACTTCATTCTCCTCCGGGGCGTAGGTACAGGTGGAGTAGATGCAGCGTCCTCCGGGACGCAGGGTACGGAGCCCCGCCGTCAGCAACCCGCCCTGCTGGCGGGCCAGACGACGGATGCGGCCTTCGCTCCACTGCGACAAGCCCGCGGGATCCGATTCGTGCAGCATGCCTTCTCCGCTGCAGGGTGCATCGACGAGGACGCGATCGAAGCAGTCGGGATGACTGGCCCCGTAGGACTCCCCGGGAGTACAGGTGATCTCGACCCGATCGAGTCCGAATCGCTCGAGTGTGGCACGAAGCTTGAAGAGCCGCTGACGGCTCCGATCGTTGGCCACCAGGATGCCCCGGCCATGCTGGGCGGCCCCGATCATGGACGTCTTGCTTCCGGGCGCAGCACAGATGTCCAGCACATCATGACCGGACTGCACCTCCAGAGCCGTCACCGCCGACATGCTCGAGAGCGACTGGATCCAGAGTCGGCCGGAGCGGAACGAATCCAGTTCCTGGACCGTCGATCGATCTCCGCCTCCCAGCAGAAACGCCCGGGGACACCACTCGACCGGAGACGGAAGGAAGCCGCCCGCATCCAGCTCCTCGAGAACACTCCGCACGTCCGCGTCGTCACCGTGCACCCGCACCGCAAGCGGTCGCGGAGAACTGATCCTCGCAAGAATGCATGCCGTGGACTCCGCTCCGACGATCCGGTGCAGCCGCCGACCGAACGCTTCGGGCATCGTCACCGTCACGGACCGGAGTCCTCGGCCTGCTCGATCCGTTTCGACCACAGCGCCGCCTGGGTCTGGTCCCCGCGGGCCTCGCAGAGATCGCGGAGGCCGCGCATCGTCCGGATCGTCTGCCGGTGCCCGGAACCGTAGCGCTCGCTGAGCACCGCGTAGCCCCGATCGAGGAGATCCTCCGCCGCGTCGTAGTCCTCGAGCTCGAGCAGGCACAGGCCGAGACCGACCTCCTGCTCCGCGGTCCTGGGGTGGTCGCCGCCGAAGGAACGCCGGCAGATGTCGAGGGCGCGGCGGTACGAATCGCGGGCCGCCCCGTACTGCTCCAGGGCGAAGAGCACCCGTCCCAGGACGGCCGAGGCGTTGGCGACGCTCGGATCGTCCGAACCGTAGCGGGCCTGGAAGATCTGGACCGCCTCACGGAGGTACGGTTCGGCGTCGAGATGCTTGCCCTGCTTCTCGAGGACCGAACCCAGGCCCAGCAGGGTGTTGCCGATCTCGGAGTGTCCCTCGGGATAGAACCTGCGGCGTTGGGAAAGCGACTTGCGGTACAGCGGCTCGGCATCGTCCCACGCCCCCCGCTGCCACTGCACCACGGCGAGATTGTTCAGGATGGTCGCGGACATCGGAGACGTGCCGAATCCCTCATCCTCGAGATCCGCCAGCGCTTCGCTGTAGAGCGCTTCCGCCTCGCCGAGTTCGTTGCGGCGGCGATGAAGTCTCGCCATCGTCACCTTGAGTTCGGTGATGTCCATCGGATCGGATTCGATCTCGCGTTGCCGCAACGCCAGCGAGTCCCGGGTCCGCTCCATCGCGAGCTCCAGATCCCGGTCCCGTTCGGCGACTCTGGCCAGGCCCAGCAGAGCCGCCGCCCGCTCGCCGATGGCGGCATCCCCCTCGTCGATCCAGATCGACTGGGCGGCGTCGAACGACTCCCGGGAGGCGTCGATCTCGCCCAGGACGAGGTAGAGGTAGCCGAGATTGAATCGGCTTTCCGCAACGGCCCGGTGGTCCGTCCCGAGCGCATCCAATCGAAGTTGGAGCGAGTCCTCGAGATGGGACTTCGCCTCGGGCAGCTTGTCCAGCGCGAGGTAGGTGTTGCCGATGGCCTCCAGCATCGCCGCCTGCACCTCCGGCTCCACGCCGGTGGGCTGCTTGGCCAGCCGGGAAGCCTGATCGATCATCTCGCGCACGGTCATCTCGGTGCCGAGGCCGTATTCCGGTTGCAGCGATTCGATGATGTCGGTGTACATGTCCGTCACCTCGCCGCGCATGCGCGACTCGCGTTCCACCGTCACCAGTCGCTCCGCGGCGATCTGCTCCGCACGGACGGCCCGGTACCAGAGGACGGACATGAAGATGGACACGACGACGAGCGCGAGGACGATCAGGGACCCCACCAGGATCGGTGCCCGGTAGCGTCGGACCACCTTGCTGAGCACGTAGGAGGCGTTGTCGCGGAGCGCCTCCACGGGCTCCCCGTCGAGGTAGTTCTGCAGATCCTGTGCAAAGGCGGCCGCGGACTGGTACCGGCGATCCGGGTCCTTCTCGATCGACTTGAGGACGATCGCCTGCAGATCCCGCTTGATCCCCGGTTCGTGGCGGGTGAGCGGCTCGGGCTCGGCCCCGGTGATGTTCTGGATGATGTCGGAGACTGAACCCCGGACCGGATAGGGATGCTCGTCCGTGAGCAGCTCGTAGAGGATCAGCCCCAGCGCATAGACATCGCTGCGGGTATCGATGGCGTCCGTATCGCCCTTGACCTGCTCGGGGGATGCGTAGGCGAACGTCCCCACGAACTCCCCCGTGAGGGTCGCTTCGACCTCGGTCGACATCCCCAGCACCTTGGCGACACCGAAGTCGAAGACCTTCGGAGTGCCGCTGCGATCCACCATGATGTTGCCGGGCTTGAGGTCGCGATGAATGATGCCCCGCTGGTGCGCATACTGGATCGCATCGCAGATGTCGATGAACTGCCGAATCCGGAGTCGGAACGAGTCCTGCTGGTCCTCGGGAAGCAGATCGCGTCCGAAGATGTGGGCCCGTGACAGCGGCACCCCCTTGATGAACTCCATGACAAAGAAGCTGCTGCCGTCCTCCAGCTGTCCGCTGTCGTAGACCGTGACGATGTTCCGATGGCGCAGCGAGGCGACGAGCTCGACTTCGCGCTCGAACCGCTGGCGGGCCCGTTCGCTCGCCAGTGCGCCACCGAGCATCACCTTGATGGCGACGATCCGCTTCGTGTTCTCCTGCAGCCCCTTGTAGACCACGCCCTGGCCGCCGCGAAAGACCTCGCTGATGATGCGGTAGCCTTCGATGCGCTGCCGAGGCGGTCCGGCCGTAGTGGCCCCGGGCATGGTCGACCAGGCCCCGGCGAGACGCGTCAGGAAGTCGTTCTCCTCCTGGATGCGGACCACCTCCCGCATGACCTCGGTGTTCGATTCGATCTGCGCAGCGAGGGTCTCATCCTGGAGTTCCCCGGCCGCGTAGGCTTCGATGACGTCACGAGGAAACGGAAACGCGTCGTCTCGATCCGTCGTGCTCACGAATCCACCTCGTAGAGATTCTTCAGACGCTCGACGATCTCACGCAGCTTGGTGGTGACCCGACTCTTGGCGACGTAGACGTCGTGCGGCTTGAGCTCCAGGGCTTCGGCCACGGCCTCGACCGGCCGGCGATCGAAGACGACCATCTCGAAGGCGCGGATCGACTTCTCCGTGGTTCGTGTGGTCCTGCGGAGCTCTTCGATCGACATCCGGAGAATGGATCGCTCCTGCTCCTGATCCCAGATCTCCTCGAGGGCACCTTCGTCCGGGACCTCCGTGGCCGACGAGTGTCCGACCTTCTCCTTGCGACGCCCCCGGGACCGCTGGTAGTCGATGACCCGATGCCGTGCGATGCCGACCACCCAACTGCGCAGACGTCCCCGATCCCGTGAATAGCGATCCGCCCGGTAGTCACGGAGAAACTGCAGCAGCGTCTCCTGGGCGACATCGTCCGCCTCGGAATCGGACAGACCGAGACGCCGACACACGCCGATGATGACGGGGCGATAGCGGTCGTCGAACACCTGCCAGACGACACCATCCTGGACGTCGTACAGCCCTTCCAGAAGGGCCGTCGTCGTCGTGGTCCGCATCAGTTCTTCGTGCCGGTCCATTCCGGGCTCACTGTATCAGAATCCAATCGACCCACCCCCCAACGAAACAGGGCCGACCCGTTCGGATCGGCCCTGTCGCTGTCTGTCTTCCGGTGACGTATCAGCCGGTGATCTCGACGTTGACGGCCTTCGGGCCCTTCTGCCCGTCGACGACCTCGTACGAGACACGCTGTCCCTCGGTGAGAGCGGCCACGCCCTCGGTCTTGATTTCCGTGATGTGGACGAAGAGATCCTTCTCTCCCTCATCCGGCTTGATGAAGCCGAATCCCTTTTGATCGAAATAACGTCCAACTGTTCCTGTAGGCATCTGTTCTTCTCTTTCAAACTATGAGTCATTCCTGAGTCACCATCGGGGTACGAACGCATGGCTCGGCAGGATCATTCTGTATTGTACTGGGGACCGGCTCCGTGTGAGAGGGTGCGGCAAACAGCCGTTTTTGAGCCATCCACCGCGATCACACCCGATTGGAAGCGATGAGACGGGATTGTCCACGGATCATGCACGTGGAAAAAACCCAAAAGAGACCCTTCAAACGCCACAAGCTAGGATCCGTACTGCGGTTTTGCGAGTTAAACCGCGTGCTGCCCCGGTTGGGTTCCCCCTCACAGGCGGTGGTGTCGCTTCCCCACCATAGAGACACTGTCGTTTCCCTCTGACCTGTGAGTCCCAGACGGGGCAGCGTCTTTTTTCAACCCGGAATCCAAAAGCAAAAACACCGCTCGGCGAAGCGGTGTTCTGGAATGCCCTGTGTAGGACTCGAACCTACGACCCGCTGATTAAGAGTCAGCTGCTCTGCCAACTGAGCTAACAGGGCGGGAAGGCGGAAGTGTACGGTGGTGAGGTGATCCTGTCGAGCAGGCGGCCCGGAGCGGCCCGAATGCCGGATCAGGCTTCGACCGCACCTGCATTCATCGACGGGGCATCGCGGCGAAGCTCACGCACCACGTCGATCACGATGGCGGCCCCGCGAATCAGCTCGTCCTCCGAAGTCTCCCTCGCCATGCTGAAGCGGACCGCACCGTAGGGAACGTTCGCGACCTGGCAGGGCTGGCGGCCGATGGCTTCGATGACCTTGGAGGGCTTGAGTGCACCCGATGAGCACGCGGATCCGGACGAGGCACACACACCACGCTCCGAGAGCATGAGCAGCACCAGTTCCGGCTCGAGTTCGGGGAATCCGATGCTCGAGGTCGACCACATCCGGTTGGCATCCCGTCCGTTGATGCACGCCTCGGGCATCGCATCCATGATCGAACGTTCGAAGCGTTCCCGCAGGGGATTCATGCCGGCGGGGCCACCACGATCGAACCACGCCTGGGAAAGGCGACAGGCCTCCCCGAGCCCCACGATGCCCGGCACGTTCTCGGTACCGCCGCGCCGCGCCCGCTCCTGCCCTCCCCCGATGACCAGCGGGTGGCAGGCCACGCCGGACCGGGCGTAGAGGACACCGACGCCCTTGGGGCCGTGGAACTTGTGGGCTGCGAAGCTGATCATGTCGAAGGGGACGGCCGACACGTCGGTGGGCATCTTGCCGACCCATTGGGTCGCGTCGCTGTGGAAGAGGACTCCATGGTCACGGCAGAGCGATGCGATCTCCTCCACCGGTTCGATCACGCCCGTCTCATTGTTCGCCCACATCACGCTGACCAACGCCACGTCGTCGGCACGCGTGGCGAGGATGTCGCGAAGCGAATCGCAGTCGACGATGCCGCTGGAATCATGGGCCAGCATCAGCGTCTCGATGCCCTGTTCGTGCAGGTCCTCGAGAAGTTCGCGCACCGCGGAATGCTCCACCTGGCTGGTCACGACGAGCCTTCGATCGGGTCGGCTTCGCAACGCCGAACGGATGGCCATGTTGACGGACTCCGTGCCTCCACCGCAGAACACGATTTCCGGGGGATGGGCGCCGATGAAGGACGCCACCTGCTCCCGGGACCGATCGACCCGCCGGCGAGCCTGTTGCCCGAGGCGATGAATGCTGGACGGATTGGCCCAATCGCTGGCGAAGACCTCCTGCATGGCCGCCAGGACCTCCGGAGCAACCGGAGTGGTGGCGTTGTGATCGAGGTAGATCATGTCGAGTTCGGAGAGGGCCATGGAAGGATTGTACGAATCCGACGGCTGCACCGGAAGCGTCAAGGCGAAGACAGGGCCCCAGAAGCCCTTTCAGAAGCCGTGAATGCCGCTGCATTGAACTTTCGCCCGCGGCAGGTACCATTTCCGATCTGCACCCCACGCGGCTGTGGCGGAATTGGCAGACGCGCTAGATTCAGGTTCTAGTGGGAGTAAAATCCCGTGGAGGTTCGACTCCTCTCAGCCGCATTTCCGAAGACGAACAATGCCCGGACCGATGACGAACATCGGCCCGGGCATTCGTGCTTTTCGAGCGTTCCGCTCCGGCGATCAGCCGGTTGCCACTTCCTCTTCGGCCTGCGGTGAGGAGGCATCCGCCTCGTCGCCTTCGGTGGTCTCGAGCAGTCCCTTGGCCACCAGGATCCGGTTCCGAATCTCGGTGAACAGATCATCGTGCTCACGGAGGAACAGCTTTGAATTCTCACGACCCTGTCCGAGTCGCACGTCGCCGTAGCTGAACCATGCTCCGGACTTCTTGACGATGTTCTCCGCGACTGCGAGATCCAGCAGATCTCCCGAGGTACTGATGCCCTCGTTGAACATGATGTCGAACTCAGCGTCACGGAACGGCGGAGCGATCTTGTTCTTGACCACCCGGGCCCGAACCCGGTTGCCGATGTTCTGGTCCCCGTCCTTGATCGCACCGATGCGACGGATATCCACCCGCACCGACGAATAGAACTTGAGTGCACGGCCACCCGGCGTCGTCTCCGGCGATCCGAACATCACTCCGATCTTCTCACGAAGCTGGTTGATGAAGATCACCGTCACGTCGCTCTTGGCGATGGCTCCGGTCAGCTTCCGCATGGCCTGACTCATGAGTCGGGCCTGCAGGCCCACGTGCGTGTCGCCCATTTCACCTTCGATTTCCGCCCGGGGGATCAGGGCCGCCACCGAGTCGACCACCACGACGCTGACGGCACCCGAACGGACCAGCAGCTCACAGATCTCCAGTGCCTGCTCGCCCGTGTCGGGCTGCGACACCAGCAACGCGTCGAGATCGACTCCCAGTCGCCGCGCCCAGGTTGGATCGAGTGCGTGCTCGGCATCGATGAATGCAGCAACGCCGCCATCCTTCTGTGCGTGCGCCGCCACGGTCAATGCCAATGTGGTCTTGCCGGATGATTCCGGGCCGTAGATCTCCACGATCCGCCCGCGAGGAATCCCTCGCCCACCCAGGGCGAGATCGAGGCTGAGGCAGCCGGTCCCGATGCCGGGAATGACCCGGTTGCCATCGTTAAGGCGCATGATCGAGCCTTCCCCGAACATCTGATCGATCTGACTGATGGCCCGATCCAGGGCCTGGCCACGTCCGGCCTCTTCCTTGGTGTTCTTCCTGCTCATGGCTTCCTTTCCATCCGTGGTGTTCGAACCGGATCGCGATTTCGATCCGGCTCGCACCTTACCACGCTGCTTTGCATCCTCGGTCCCGAGGCTTCCATTCTGCTTTCCACGGCTTGTTCGCTTGACCATGCTTGGCCCCTTTCGTCTGGTACTTCGATCCTTGAAGGCTGCTCAGGATGCCAGATTGATCGGATTTCGCAAGGTCTGTTCGGTACATATTCGGTATCTATTTTCGTAAAATGTTCGGGTATCCCCCTATCAGCCCACCGATTCGGATCCGCAACCGCCTTGATGGCCCTTTCGAGGCCCTCAGGCGTCCAGAGGCGGCCCCTGCCAGTATTTGGTGGGCGGAGTCCAGTCCTCCAGATCAAGACCTCGGAAGGCCTCAATCGTCGCGTCAAGGCCCCTGTCGAGGTCCACCCGTGGCTCCCAGCCGAGCCGGGCGGTCGCCAGCGTGATATCCGGGCGACGCTGGAGAGGATCGTCGGGAGGCAGCGGACGGGTCACCAGCGTGGACGATGATTCGATTCGGGCCAGGACCCGTTCGGCGAGATCGAGGATGGTGCGTTCCTGGGGATTGCCGAGATTGACCGGACCGGGCAGATCGTCGGGCCCCTCCATCATGGCGAGGAACCCGTCGATCATGTCGTCCACGTAGCAGAAGGAACGGGTCTGGGATCCGTCCCCGAAGATCGTGATGTCTTCGCCGTTGATCGCCTGGCGGATGAAGTTGCTGACCACCCGCCCGTCGTACGGATGCATCCGGGGGCCGTAGGTGTTGAAGATCCGCACGACCTTGATGTTCACGTCCCCGCGCCGGCGTGCGTCGAAGAGGAGCGTCTCCGCCGCCCGCTTGCCCTCGTCGTAGCAGGCACGGGGTCCGATGGGGTTGACGTTCCCCCGGTAGGTCTCGGGCTGCGGACTGCAGTCCGGATCACCGTAGACCTCGCTGGTGGAGCTATGGAAGATCGTGGCGTTGTTGCGGCGGGCCAGCGCGACCATGTTGTCGACGCCGTAGACCGACGTGCGCCAGGTGTGCATCGGTTCGGCCTGGTAGTGGCCGGGAGCGGCGGGACAGGCGAGATTGAAGATCGCATCGGTCCCGACGTCGAGCGGTTCGATGATGTCATGTTCGATGAGCGTGAACCGGTCGTGCGCCTCCAGATGGGCGATCGTCCGCCGCTGCGAGGTGAGGAAGCTGTCGACGCAGGTCACGTCGTGCCCCCGCTCGAGCAGCCGCTCGCACAGATGGGAACCGAGAAAACCCGCTCCGCCCGTGACCAGTACCCTGTGTCCAATGTCCGCCATGGGAGCGGAGGATACCGCAACGGCCGGAGCAGGGCGCCATGGAACGCGATGCACAATCCAGAATCACCGTCGGCGTCATGACCGGCACGAGTCTCGACGGGATCGATGCGTGCGCGGTGCGGGTGCACGGACACGGCATGACGATGCGGGCCGAACACCTCGGCTACACATCGATCCCCCTCGGCGAACTGGCCGTGCCGCTGCGGGCCATGGCCGACGACGAGCCGCTGCCGGCCTCCATGGTGGCATCTCTGCGCAGGCTGCTGGGCGAACGGTGCGCCGAGGCCGTGGCCGCGCTGCCGCTGGACGACCCCGTCGATCTCGTCGCGGTGCACGGCCAGACCGTGCATCACGCCCCACCGGAATCATGGCAGCTGATCGATCCGTTTCCGATCGCCAACCGCTTCCGGTGCCGGGTGGCGAGCGATCTTCGGGGACTCGACCGGGCCGCTGGCGGCCGCGGCGCACCGATCACGCCGATGGCCGACTGGGTCCTGCATCGCGGGCCGGAGGCCCGGGTGATCGTGAATCTCGGAGGATTCATCAACTGCACCACTCTCCCGGAGGAGGGCAACGACTCGCCCCGCTCCGAAGTGGACGGCTTCGACGTATGCCCCTGCAACCACCTCCTGGATGCGGTCGCACGACTCGCCCTCGATGCGCCCTACGACGAGGGCGGCACCCTGGCACAGTCGGGAACCGCCTGCCTGTCGCACCTGGAACTCATTGCCCGACACCTCCGCGGCATGGACGGCCGGTCGCGGTCGCTGGGCAGCGGAGATGAATGCACCGAGTTCGTTCCGGACGTCATGCATGCGATCGGGCCGGCCGATGCCGCGGCGACCTTCTGTGCGGCCATCGCCGCGTGCCTGCAATCAACCCTCGAGGACTGCCCGGCGGAGACCCTGCTGCTGGCGGGCGGGGGCACCCGGAATGCCGCGTTGGTGCGGGCGATCGAGGAACGGACGGAACCGACCCGGAGCGTGGGCCGACTGCCCCACGGGGACGAACGCGAAGCCGCCTCGATGGCGGTGCTCGCCGCGCTGGCCGAGGACGGAGTTCCCATCACGCTGCCCGGAATCACCGGACGCGGAACGTCGGGGATTCGCGACGGTCTCTGGTGCCTGCCGGAATCGGATCAGACCCCGTAGAGCGGACGCAGTTTGTCTTCGAGATGCCGCAGCAGCGGATCGGCGGACAACGGCTTGCCGGTGACGACCTCGCAGAGTTCGGCCGCCCGGTACCGCTGGCCGTGCCGATGGATGTTGGTCCGCAGCCAGCCCAGCAGCGAACTGAAATCGCCTCTGGCAAACTCGTCGTACATCCCGGGGTGCGCCTCGAGAGCGGTCTCGAAGAACTGGGCGCAGTACAGGTTGCCCAGCGTGTACGTCGGGAAATACCCCATGGAGGTCATCGACCAGTGGATGTCCTGGAGGCACCCCTTGGCGTCGCTGGGAACGTCCAGTCCGAGGTATTCCTTGTACTTCGCGTTCCACGCCGCGGGAATGTCGTCCACATCGAGGTCGCCGGAGAGGATCGCCCGCTCGAGTTCGAAGCGGATCATGATGTGCATGTTGTAGGTCGCCTCATCGGCCTCGACGCGGATGAAGTCGGGACGCACGATATTTGCTCCGCCGTAGACATCGTCGAAGGACAGTGATGCGACGGCATCGCCGAAATGCTCCTTGAGCTTGGGTTCGCACCAGCGCCAGAAGGCCTCGCTGCGCCCGACCTGGTTTTCCCACATGCGGCTCTGCGACTCGTGGATGCCCAGGGAGACGGAATCACCCATCGGCGTGCCGATGAACTCAGCCAGCAGCCCCTGCTCGTAGAGACCGTGACCGGTCTCGTGCATGGTCGAGCCGAGGGCGTCGTTCACGTTGTCCACGTGGAAGCGGGTCGTCATACGAATATCGTTGCAGTGGGATCCGCTGCAAAAGGGATGGGTCGACTCGTCGAGACGGCCTCGACTGAAATCGAAGCCGAACTGGTCCGCGACCATGCGGACGAACCGCTTCTGGTCCTCGACGGGCAGATCGATCTCGTTGAACGCGTTGCTGGGCGCCTGCGAGGACCCCATCACGTCGTCCAGCAGCCCCTGCAGACGTTCACGCAACGGCGTGAAGATGGACGCCACCCACTGGGCGGTGCAGCCCTTCTCGTAGTCCTCGGCCAGGGCATCCCACGGCTCGCCGCCGTCCTCCCATCCGTAGCACTCGGCCTTGCGGCGGAGCATGTCGATGATGCGTCGCAGGGACGGTGCGAAGAGCGTGAAGTCGTCCTTGGCCCGAGCGTCCTTCCAGGCGTACATGCCCTCGCTCGAAAGCTTGGCCTCCTCCTCGACGAGCTCCGGGGGAAGCTTCGTGCTGCGGTCCAGGCTCCAGCGGAACTCGCGAAGGTTCACCGCCGAATCGCTCAGCGGATCCGAGGTGAGATCGGAATCCGACTCGCATTCCGCGAGTGCGTCGGCGAACTCAGCACTGGTCTTCCGTTCGTGATGCAGCTTGGCCAGCAGCGCCAGCTGACGGCCCCGGTACTCGATGCCGCCCTCGGGCATCAGGACCTCCTGGTCCCATCCCAGCATGCTGGCGCATCCGCCGATGAGCTGGGTCTCGCGCGACAGTTCGAGCAGTCGCTGGTAGTGGGCGGGCATGGTCTTGGTCTCGGTGGCGGTGGTCATGGTGCATCTCCTGCGGCAATGAGTTCAAGCCCGCCATCATAGCCGCTTCGGCCCCGCGCCCCGGAAAAACGGACACGGCCCCCGCCGGATGGACGGGGGCCGTGGAATCGTGCGATTGACGGGAGTCACGGCGTGTCGGAAGCCGGCTCCTCGGGCATGCGGGCCTCGAGCATGGCGATGACCTCGTTCGCCTGCGCATCGGTCCGGTTCCTGGCCAGATCGAGTGCACTGCGGCCGGAGTTGTCGCGAAGCGAGATGTCCGAGCCGGCCTCGATGAGGAGCGTGAGCTTCTCGGGCGAACCGCTGGAATGACCGGCGGCATTGAGGAAGGCAGTCTTGCCGTTGCGATCCCGGGCATTGACATTCGCACCGGCCTCGACGAGTGTCTGCACGCCTTCCAGCTTGCCGGTACGGGATGCATGCATGAGAGCGGTTCCGCCGTCGACGGTGTCCTTGGCCTCGAGATTGGCTCCGGCTTCGACCAGGATGGGGATCGAGTTCGGATCCCCGAATCCGGAAGCCCAGATGAGCGGGGTGTAGCCGGTGGCCGCACCGACGGTCTCGACCTGGGCACCCGCATCGACGAGATCCTGCACGGACTCGGCGGTTCCGAAACCGGACGTCCAGGCCAGAGGGCCACCGATGAACGTGTCCTTGGCATTGACGTCGGCTTCGGCATCGATGAGGACCCGGACCGCGGCGGGGTTCTTGGACGTGCCCGCGTGCATCAGCGGGGTGCGGCCGACCTGATCGGATGCGTCGACGTCGGCACCGTTGTCGATCAGCACCTGCATCATCTCGACGTTGCCCTCCTTGGAGGCCATGCCGAGCACGCTCATGCCGCTCTTGTCCTGGTAGTTGACGTCCAGCTTCTTCTCGCTGATCCGCTTCATGAGTTCGTCCGTACGACCCTGCTTCACCAGGATCTTCACCGAGGTGGTGTCGGCCTGGGGAGCCAGCGGAGTGTTGGGGGTCTTGGTGTTCTTCGCGGAACTGCCCTTCTGTCCGGATTCGCGGATGCGACGGTTGATCTCGGCCCGCTGTTCGGGATTGAGCTTCACCAGGAAGTAGTGCTGGTTGCACTTGGGATGATCGAAGTAGAAGGTGACCTTCGCGTTCTTGGCGTCGTTCCAGAACTTGTCCCAGTTCAGCTCCACCTCGTGACGGGCGGCGGCTTCCGTGGGCATGGCAGTGAGCACCTGGGGCTGCACGTTGACGAGCTTGAACGGTTCGCCGTCGATCGATTCGAGCACGATCTTGCCGTCCGGGTTGTCGTCCTGACCGAGGCGGTCGGGCGACATCTTCACGTAGGCGATCGACGTGCCCTCCACCGGCACCTTCAGCTGGGGATACCCCTCGATCGTGAAGGTCACGGTCTTCTTGAGGACCCGGGCCGTGGGACCGCCGCGGAGACGGATGGTGACCTCGGTGCTTTCACCGGGATCGAGCACTGTGTTCCGCTGGAAGTCGGAGGTGGTGCAGCCGCACGAAGCCTTGGCGGAGATGATGGTGACGGTCTCGTCACCGGTGTTGGTCAGCGTGATCGTGCCGGGCTTGGTCTCGCTGGTGGAGAACTCTCCGAGCGCGAGCACCTCGGGTGACGCCTTGATCACCTGTTCGACATCCGATTCTGGAGCGACGGGCAGGGCCGAAGGCTTGGCCGGCCGGGCCGGAGACACGGGAGACTGGGCCATGGCGGGCCATGCCACCAGAAGACCTGCAACGGCTGCCAGATATGCGGTATTCGAACGAAATCTCATTGGTCGATCCTCAGATTAGACGGAAGCATGCTGGAAACGGCGTTCCGCGGCCGTGGACAGGTCATGGTAACTCCAAATACGGCATCATGCCCCGTTTCATGCAGAATCAAACGCCTGATCCGCACCCCTATTGCCCCCCAGCATCCGTCGCCGAAGGTTTCATATCGGGATTTCTGGCTATGCTGCTTCATCCGCTGTACGGCCCCCATGAACGGGGGTTCAGCCCAACCCGAATCACCATCCATGACCAACCGTCCAGAACACATCGACAGGCCCCATCTCCGCCGAATCCAGCCCTTGCCGGTCCACAACGACCAGAATCAGCAGGCGGTCGCCCTGCGGGATCCGCTCCTGCTGTGCGCTCAGACCATGGTCGTCCCCCCCCAGGTCATGGCGGCGCTCCAGCAATGCAACGGCCAGCATTCCCTCGACGAGATCGCGCGAGCCGTCAAGCAGGACCCGGCCATCGTGCAGCAACTCATCGAGAAACTCGACGAGTTCGGGCTGATCTGGGGACCTCGGTTCGAGGAACTCGAAGCCGCGAAGCAGCAGGCCCTCCAGAGCGAAGGGGCCTTTCCGATCCGGGCTACGGAGGGACTGCGGCAGGACGGTGGAGACGGGCGCGCCCTGATCGAGTCCTGGCTGGATCAGGAGGAGGACCCCGAAGTCGACTTCACCCCCCGGGGGCTCTTCGCCCCCCACATGGACTACGTACGGACCTGGCCGCTCTTCGCCGGATGCTGGCAGGCCCTGCGCAGCATGACGCCTCCCGATCGCGTCGTCGTCCTCAGCACGAATCACTACGGCATCGGCGACGGCGTGGTCTGCACCCGACTCGGGTTCGAGACTCCGATGGGACGAATGAACAGCGACTCCGCTCTGCTCGATCCGCTGCTCCAGGCGGTTGGTGATCAGGTGCTGGTGGATGAATTGGACCACATTGCCAGCACGGGAATCGAGATGCAGCTTCCGTGGATCCAGGCCTGCTGGGGCAATGTCCCGGTCGTCGGCATTCTCGTTCCGGATCCGGCCCAGGCGCTGCTCGAGGACGATCAGGAACGAATCGGACGAACCGATTTCAACCGACACCTCCGCGACTGCGTCGCGCAGGTCGGCGGCACGACCTTCTTCGTCGGCGCCGGTGATCTGAGTCACGTCGGCCCCCAGTTCGGTGAACCGCGCCCCGTGGACGACCAGCGGTGCGGAGACGTCGAGCAGCAGGACCGTGATCTGCTCGGGCACATCGTCAGCGGTGATCTGGAAGCGTTCACCTCGGCGCTGCAGTGGAGCAAGAATCCGACCCGCTGGGCGAGCGCGGGGGTCTTCGCCTCGATGCTGGAGGCGATGGAGCCCTCGGAGGTCGAACTCATCGACTACCGCCAGTACGTGAACGAACAGAACACCTCGCTGGTGTCCTACTGCGGACTGCTGATGGCATGATCGCCGTCGTCCAGCGCGTCGACCGTGCTTCCGTGGAGGTCGAAGACCCCCCGTACCGGGCGGAGATCGCGGCGGGCCTCCTCGTCCTGCTGGGAGTCGAGGACGGAGACACGGAGACGGAAGCCGACCGGATGACCGGTCGGATCGCCAGACTCCGCATCTTTCGGGATGACGAGGGACGCATGAACCGATCCGTGACCGACGTCGCCGGGGACGTGCTCGTGGTCAGTCAGTTCACGCTGGCCGCGGACACCGCGCGGGGCAACCGGCCGAGCTTCGTCCGGGCCGCGGAACCGGTTCGTGCCGAAGCGCTCTACGAACGGGTGATGGACGGGCTGCGGAACGAGCATGGCATCACGACCGCGGGCGGGCGATTCGGCGCGATGATGAAGGTCGCACTGATCAACGACGGACCGGTGACCATCATCCTTCGCAGCGGTGATTCTGAACGCTGATCAGTCCTCGGAGGATTCGGCGTCCTCGTCGACGCCGGCCTGGAAGATCGACTGGGTTCGCAGCACGAGGCCGCAGTCGCTCCGGAGGTGGTAGCCCTGGACATGCACCTCGTCGGTGTAGCGCTGCATCTCGACCAGCGAGAGATTCGGTTGTCCGGTCTCGTCCTTCCAGAGTCCGAGCAGACAGTCACTCTCCTCGCCGTGCTTGAGCATCTCGTTGTAGGTGCCGAGGTAGAGATGGTCCGAAAGCGTCTCGGTCTGGATCGAAGTCATGAAGGTGATCCGGTCGCCGAAGGTCGCTTCGTGATCCTTTTCACCGGCACAGGGCATCGTGGTGACGAGACCGCGTTCGGGGAGCCCGGTCAGCGATGGCGTGACGACTTCGACCAGGCAGATGCCTTCGTGTTCGAAGAGGCAGACATGACCGCCGTGGAACTGCCACGCCTCGAACTCGTAGCCACCGTGCTCGATGCGGCGACGGTTCTCGATGTCGAAGAACTCGGGGTGGACACCGTTGCGGTACAGCAACATGTGATAGGTCTGGAGACTGGATGTACGGGGCGCGAAGCTCATGGTGAATGCTCGGTGGTGGTGGTGGTGGTGGTGGTATCGGTTGAAGAAATCTTCGTGCGAGCTTTTCCTTTCATTCTGCTTCTCCCCAAAGCAGATAGGCATTGTTGCAACCTGCCCCTTGAAGGCAACAAAATTATGGTAAGAATGTTGATTCACGAACCCGGAAATGCTGTTTTTCTGGCCCCCAACCAATCGGAACCGCCATGTCCTCCCAAGGTGATGCCCAGCAACGAGTTGCCTTCCAATACCTGGAAACAGAGCGTTTGCTTGGCGTGGATTTCATTCCCGTGGCCCCAATTTCCAGCGTTCGACCCCAGCCCCCAGAACCCACCCCAAGCGGCACGTCCAGCCCGCTGGATGAACTGAGATCCCGGGTTGAAGCGGATTTCCCCTTCTGCGATTCCCTTTCCTCGGCGTCCCGACCCGTCTTCGGCGAGGGCCCCGAGGAGGCCAGGCTCGTCTTCATCGGTGAAGCGCCCGGAGCCCAGGAGGACGAAACCGGCCGTCCCTTCGTCGGAGCCGCCGGACAGAAACTCGATCAGATCATCGGTGCCATGGGCCTGGATCGTGATGCGGTGTTCATCACCAACATCCTCAAGGCCAGACCACCCGAGAACCGGACTCCAACTGTGGGTGAAATAGAGTCTTGCGCCCCGTATCTGCGGGAGCAGCTTCGCATCATCAAGCCCGAGGTCATCATCACGCTCGGAGGACCGGCGACGAAGTTCATCCTCGGAACCACCGAGGGCATCAGCCGACTGCGGGGACGCTGGGGCGTGTGGGAAGACGATGCCCTGCGAATTCCGGTGATGCCGACCTTTCACCCCGCCTATCTGCTTCGCAACTACACCAATGAGACACGCAAGCAGATGTGGAGCGACGTTCAAAAAGTTGTTGAACTGCTTGGGCTCGCCAAAAAGTAAAAATAGGCGAGATGCGCTGCAACCGCGCGGATCACTCCACCGAACTGATTGATGGAGACGGATGTCTCCCCAACCAAGCCCCCCCCCACAAGGAGCCCGGTTCGTTGTACGTCAACGACGGGCTCTTTCTTTGCGCAGGATGTCAGCCGTCGGAATCCGTGGGCGGGTCGGAGACGGAGGGTTCCTGGGCCAGCGTCCCCGGAATGAGACCCGGCCACCAGATCAGCCGCTCATCCTGACCATCGCAGGCGTGACGCATCAGAAGATAGATGCGTGTGCTCGCCGCAAAGACGTACGAGAAGATCCAGCCGACGACCAGGTACTGCACGAGCATCATCCACCAGCCGACGATGGATCCGCTCCACTCCACGTACCAGATGCTGTCGGCGGCTCGTCCCCCGTCGGTGGCCGAACCGAGGATGCGCGTCAGCTCGCCCGCTTCGACGAAGGTGTCGTTCATGGTCCATGCACCGACCACGTCCGCGGTCATGTTGACGGTGAAGACAGCCACCAGCTGCACCACGAGCCATCCAAGCACGAGACCGACGATGCCCACGATCACGGCGGCCAGCATGTGCAGCGGACGGTTCAGGACGAACGCAAAGGCTCGCTGCATCGCATCGCCGCCTTCGCAGTTCTCGACCGCCACCGCCGGCAGCAGGAGGATCCAGGAGACGACGTAGCCCAGAAGAATGAAGACAAGCAGGAAACCAAGCAGCAGCACGAACCCGTACACGATCGCAGCCAGGACGTTCACCAGCGGAATGCTCATGAACACGAGCCCGATGAGCAGCAGCACGCCGCACACTATGCCCGCCAGCACAACCGGAACCACCAGAGCCATGAAGGACCGAATCCAGGTCTCGATGCCGTGCAGCATCGCCTCGCGCATGGTCAACCGTTCGTTGGCGGCGATCTGGCAGGCCTCCATCCTGCACATCGCACCCCCCGTGACCGAGACCACCAGCAGGAAGAACAAGCCGTAGAGCACCAGGAACCAGCCCTGCCCCGCCGACCACAGATGCGACGGCAGGTGATAGAACACGCCGAGCAGCGCCGTGTAGACGGCGGTCGGCTTGAACATGACCGCCCCCTCGACGAGCAGCTCGAAGTGGACGTGCAGGTACTGCAGGGTCGACTCGAAGGCCCCCCTCGGGCGGAACGACTCGATGCGGCGGATCGTCCGTTCGACCTGGGAACGGTCCTCCGAGGGCACCGTCTGGATCGCCTGCTCGAGCATGACCAGGACCGCGTGCAGTTCCGGCGTCTCGTCACTCGCACTCTCGTCACCCCAACGGCGCTGGGCACGTCGGAGAACACCTTCCTCCTCGAGTCCGAGTTCGGTGCCGTGCACGCCGGCCGTCAGGCCTTCGGGGCTGACAGTCGCCGGAGCGATCCCATCCCAGATCTGTCCACCCAGCATGAGCAGGGTGACCATCAGGAGTGCGAGCACGAGGCGTGAAGGCTGCAGCGACGTGGCGACGCCCTTCAAGATGGATCCAGTACGACAGACGGTGTCCGACATGGTCATTGGTTGGTCCTCCCCGGACCATTCTGACCGCCCGCAGGAGCGCGTGTCAATGAAGGGAGACGTTGGTGGCCCAAAAACAAAGACCGCCGCACGAAGGCGACGGTTGCTTGCAACTCCCCCGGCTGGACTCGAACCAGCAACCTAGCGGTTAACAGCCGCTCGCTCTACCATTGAGCTACAGGGGATCGACGGAGCAGAATACCGTTTTTCGGTCCTTGGATCCACGGACTCCAGCGAAATCAGCCGTGTTCAGCTCTTCCCTCCTCTCCACGCCTTCCGGAGGGCCCAGGCTTGCAATTGGGCTCGGCCCGTCTACCATATGGGGCTTCGCGGGACCGAAGAGTCCCCCAGACCCCTTTGAACCGGACGAGACGATCATGAAAGACGGCATCCACCCCGAGTACTACCCCGAAGCCAAGGTCTTCTTCCGTGGTGAAGAGGTCATGACCGTCGGGGCCACCGTCCCCGAGTTGAACGTCGAAATCTGGTCCGGCTCTCATCCCTTCTTCACCGGCAAGTCGTCCTTCGTGGACACCGCCGGACGGGTCGAGAAGTTCCAGAAGAAGTTCCAGGGCGACTACTTCAAGAACAAGAAGAAGTAACTCCCGACGCATCCCCCCGCAGATCCGCACCCCGGCCCCGCCGGGGTGTTTTCATTCACACAAGGATGTCGCGGGCCACGTGCCCGTGCACGTCCGACAGACGGTAGTCCCGTCCCCGATGCCGGTAGGCCGGTCGTTCGTGATCGAGCCCCAGCAGGTGGGGCATCGTGACGTGCAGGTCGTGCACGCCGACGGGGTTCTCGATGATGTTGCATGAGAAGTCGTGGGTCCGACCGCCTGAGATGCCCGGCTTGATTCACCCCGGTGCACCAGGGACGGCTCTTCTTCATGGAGTCGCGGCTTGGTGGTGTCGCTCGGCGGCATGACGTCGGCGTGAGTCGTCGTGATGCACTGTCACAACACGGACGAATGCGGATCGCCGGGAACGATTGCGGTTCCGCGCGGTCGCGGCGTCCAACCCGTCGAGGCGGAGACCGGTCTGTCGCTGCGCGCGGTCGGAACCATGCCAGAGAAAGCAGCAATCGGACAGAATCGGTCGGATGTCGCGGCCGTACCGCACGGGCTCATCGGCGATGACTGGAACCACTGCAGTGGGCAGCAGAACGAAGGTGATCAAGCAGTGCAGCGATCGACCCTTCATGAATTCACCATAAACGGAGGACACGGCCGCCCCATGCCTTCGGCCCCTCCTCCGCGAGGCCCGTGCGGAGGGCCCCAAACGCCCCAAGTACCCCACCAAACCGACCTCCAAGACAGCCCCCCGGGAAGGAAACCGCACCCGCCGGCATGTCCACATCATTCGATCAATGCTTGAAGTCAAAAAAGGGAAATCACGAGCTCTCAAGGGGCATTTTGCTCGGACCTAGTGATCTCCCCATGAGTTATCCACAACTTTCTCACATCTCAGGGCGGCGACCATACCCCCGGGAAACCACCCGGAGAGCCGTTGAATGAAGCTTGAAGCATCCCATGAATGGCGATCCGGCCCCCACAGAGTCCCGGGCGGCCTCGAAGTCACGAAGAGGCCCCGACCCGGACGCACCCGCGATCGGATTCGCCTCCGGACCAGGCCACGCGAAGTACACCGGCGGCCGGACTGCGTGCGTACGCACGCATGCACGTCGATCGCGTCGCGCCATGATGCAACACTCCTCGTCGACTTCCTTCGCATCGATGTCCACGGTACGGTGCATGTCGAACGATCGTGTTCGTCGACGACACACCATCACCGAGCCGCGCTGCATGACCTCCCTTGCCGACAACCTGGTGCGCAAACTGCGGGAGTTGGACGAGCAGTTCGCGGACATCGAATCGAAGCTGCTCGATCCGGACGTGCTCGTCGATCACCGCTTGGTTCGCAACCTCTCGATCCGCAAGGCGGCGCTGCAGCCGATCGTGGACCGCTTCCGAAGCTGGAACCGCAGTGAAGCCCAAGGCGAGGAAGCCGTCCAGGTCATCGACCAGGAAGCCGATGCGGAACTGATCGAACTCGCCCGCGAGCAGCTGGCCCAGGCACGCCACGATTCGGAACGCCTCGCCGGTGAACTCCGCAACCTGCTGGTGACCGCCGAGGACCGGGCCGTGTCCGCGCTGATCCTCGAGGTGCGGGCCGGCGTCGGCGGGGACGAGGCCGCACTGTGGGCCGGCGACCTGCTGGAGGTCTACCGCCGGTACGCCTCCGATCGCGGCTGGACGTTCAACACCCTGGATCATGCCCCGGGGGATGTCGGCGGCTGCAAGGCGTGCATCATCGAGATCGAAGGTGAAGGCGCGTGGTCCAGCCTCTGCTTCGAAGGAGGCACCCATCAGGTCAAGCGGGTGCCGGCCACGGAATCACAGGGGCGCGTGCACACCTCCACCGCAACGGTGGCGGTGCTTTCCCAGCCGGAGGAGGTGGAACTGGATCTGGATGCGAACGATGTCCGGGAGATGATCACCACGTCCACCGGTCCGGGGGGCCAGAACGTCAACAAGGTGGCCACCGCGGTGCACCTGATCCACGAACCCACGGGCATCGAGGTCCGGATGCAGGATACGAAGAGCCAGGCTCAGAACCGCCAGAAGGCCTGGCAGCTGCTGCGGGCCAGGCTCTACGAACGACAGAAGTCCGAGGCGGATGCGGAACGGGCCGAAGCCCGCAACTCCATGATCGGCTCCGGCTCCCGGGCCGAGAAGATCAGGACCTACCGCTCCAAGGACAACATCGCCGTCGATCATCGACTCGGCGAATCCTTCAACCTCGAGCGCATCCTCGCCGGCGAACTCCAGCCGCTGGTCGAGGCCCTGATGGAGCTGGAAACCGCTCGTCGACTGCAGGCGCTCTGATCGGCGTGCCGATCACTGGGACAGGAGAACTCCACGTGACCGATTCCACACCGACGTTCGACCTCGACATGTCCCCCTCACCCCGACGTCTGATTCCCGTGGTGGTCGGCGCCGGTCCGCGCAGCGAACTGGCGGACCGCCCCCTGGCCCGGGGAATCATGGAGGCGATCGCCGGTTCGGACGATCTTCCCCCCACCGCCGATCTGCATCCGCTGATCGTCACCGATCTGTGGTACCTCAACGACCGTGAGCTCATGCTGCAACCGACCATCGCCATCGGCGACCCCGAACAGAACGCCGCCTCAGCGTTCTTCGGGGGCCGGCTTCCAACCATGCTCATGGTCGAGGAGCAGTACCGGGTCCTGATGGATCAGGATGCGGGCATCGGACACGCCTGCCTCTGGGGCACGAGTCACGCCGCCACCGTGACGGCCGTCGAAGCGTTCATCGAACGGTGCCTGCCCGCCTTTCTGCAAAGGGCCGCTCTCCGCAGCACCGCCACCGGAGAAGGCTGATCCGATCCGGCCGTTTTTTCGCCCCGCGACTGGCTCCCCGCGCGGTTCGGTATACACTTTCACCGGCAGCGGACATGCGGAACGGGAACGCGGATTCAGTCGGGTGGAGCGTCCACCCGGAAACGATGTCGCCTCTGGAACGATCTCATGCACCGCACCAACCGGCAATCCACCGTCCTTCGCCACGCGTTCACTCTGGTCGAACTGCTTGTCGTCATCAGCATCATCGCCGTCCTGGCGGGGATCCTGCTGACCGCCCTGAGCAGCGCGACCGAATCGGCGACACGCAGCCAGGCGGAGGCGACATTGAGCTCGTTCGCCGCGGCCTGCGATTCCTTCGCCCAGGAGCACGGCCGCTATCCGGGCGTGGTCCCCACCCGGGTACTGGGCGACGGCAGCCAGCTGACCTCCACCCAGAACGCCCTGCTGCACATGATGGGGGGCTACCGGGTGCGTACCTCCGACGAGCCTTCCTCCAATCCCAACACCGTGGAATACGACCGCTTCAGGGACGCGGCCCGTGATCCGGTCGAACTCACGCTGCAGGACCCCGGCAACACGGACCGGACCTGGGAGATCGTGATCGACCGAACCCGCATCAGCGAAGGCCCGCTGATCGACGGCAAGCCCTATCCCCCTTACTTCGCCCCCAAGGCGTCCGAACTCGTCAACCGCTGGTTGACCGCCACCGAACCCGACGCCGACCAGGCCCGGAGACAGGGCTACAACCAGCTCCCCGACCTGTACGACCCGTGGGGCAATCCGATCATCTACCTCAAGCGAGATCGCAAGGGCGGCCCACTCGTGGGAGACGGGGACACCCGCGGACAGTTCTCCAATCAGGGCATCGGGCTGTACGTCGAGGCCACGGCCCTGGGAACCGATCGAATCCGGCAGAAGCAGTACGAGTTCTCAGACAGCCAAGCCATCTCCGGCAGCCGCATTGCCGGTGAGGACGGCGACGGCGATGCCGTCGAACAGCGTCGATGGCTGACCGCAGTCGTCGCCCATCCCGCCTTCTACCAGACCGAGGACTGGGAGTTCGGAACCGCCAATGGCAGTTTCGTGCTCATCTCAGCGGGGCCCGACGGCGTCTTCCTCTCCCATCAGGACGGACCGATCAACACCAACGGCGGCTACGTGCAGGAATGGGATGACGCCGAGCCGAATCAGATCGAGGACTTCGATGATCTGGTCCGCAGCGGCGGCGGCTGATCCGAAACCAAACGAACCGAAACGAAACAGGGCCTCCGTCGTGACGGAGGCCCTGGTCGTATTTTCGGTCGTACGATTCGCGGTCAGCCCTTGAGCAGACCACGCTCGGCCAGGCAGTCGAGGACGGCCTGCACCGACTGCTCGAGGGAGAGCTGATCGGTCCGGATGTGCAGTTCCGGCTTCTCGGGCTCCTCGTAGGGATCGTCGATGCCCGTGAAGCCCTTGATCTCACCGGCCCGCGCCTTCTTGTAGAGGCCCTTGGGATCGCGCTCCTCGGCGACATCGAGCGGACAGTCGACGTAGCACTCGATGAAGTCCAGTTCACCGTCGGCGTGCAGCGCACGGACCAGATCGCGGTCCTCGCGATACGGACTGATGAAACTGGAGAGGGTGATCACGCATCCGTCCGCGAACAGCTTGCAGACTTCGCCGATGCGGCGGATGTTCTCGGCGCGATCCTCGGCGGAGAAGCCGAGGTTCTTGTTGAGTCCCATGCGGACGTTGTCGCCGTCCAGACGATAGGCGACGTGACCACGCTGGAACAGCACCTGCTCCAGCGCGACGGCGATGGTGCTCTTGCCGCTGCCCGAGAGGCCCGTGAACCAGACCGTGGCCCCCTTCTGCTTGAGGACGTCCTGACGCTCCTGGCGGGTGACGGTTCCGTCGTGCCAGGTGATGTTCGTTGCTACCTGTTCAGCCATTGTCGTTGTCTCGCTTGGGGGTTGAAGGTTTTCAGGCGGTGGGTGCGGCGGCTTCGCTCGTCGCCCATTCGATCAGGACATCTGCGACCTCGGGACGCGAGAACTCGGCCGGGGGGCGTTCGCCCTGGGCCAGGAGATCACGGACCTTGGTACCGCTGAGGAAGACCTGGTCGTTCTCGAACTTGGGGAAGGTCTTGCTGGACACCATGCCCTGGGCGCGATGGCTCCAGGCGGCGTGCTCGAACTTCAGCGGGGTGACATCGATGTCGCCCTCGTCGTACTCGTCGAAGATGTTCTGGGCGTCGTAGGTGCCGTAGTAGTCTCCGACTCCTGCGTGGTCCCGCCCCACGATGAAGTGGGTGACGCCGTAGTTCTGACGAACCAGTGCGTGCAGGACGGCTTCGCGGGGACCGGCGTAGCGCATCGCGGCGGGCATCACGGTCAGCATCGTCCGCTCGTCCACGAAGTAGTGCTCGATGATGGTCTCGTAGCAGTTCATGCGGACATCGGCCGGAATGTCGCCGGGCTTGGTCTCGCCCACCAGCGGGTGGATGAGCAGGCCGTCACAGATCTCCTGGGCGCACTTGCAGAGATATTCGTGGGCCCGATGGATCGGGTTGCGGGTCTGGAAGGCGGCGACCGTCTTCCAGCCGCGTTCGCTGAAGGCGGCGCGGGTCTGCGCGGGGGCCAGCCGATGATCGGTGAACTGCTCGCCGGGCTCGTGCTCGGGCGTAACGGTCAGCACGTGGATGGGACCACCGACGCACCAGTCGCCTTCGTCCATGACGGCCTTGACGCCGGGGTGGGCCTCGTCCTCGGTGCGGAACACGTTGGGAATCTCGAGGGCCTTGTCATGCTCGTAGATGGACTCGATGTCGATGACGGCAAGCAGGGTGCCGTCGCGGTGATGCAGTGCAGCCTGCCCGCCCTCGGACAGGGTGGCCTTGACATCGTCGTCGACCGACAGGGTGATGGGGATCGGCCACGGCGTGCCGTCGGCCGTCTTCATCGAGGTGCAGATCGACTTGAAGTCGGCGGGACCGACGAAACCGGTCAACGGGCTGAAGGCGCCGATGGCGATCATCTCCAGATCGCACGCCTGCTTGTCGGAAAGGGTGATCGACGGCATGGATGCCGCTGCGTCGGCCAGGGCCTTGGCGGCGTCGCCTTCGACCATACGGTTCACGAGGGTGCCACCATTGGGCTGGATCAGCTCGTTGGACATGTTCGTCGCTCCTGCGGGGTGGCCCTGGACGTCGGCCAAGGCAAAAAAGTCGGTCGTTCGGGACCCTTGTCGGATCCCCTGAATCCCCCTGAATGGGGAAATATCCGGGAAAAGCGAAGATGGTAGCGATCTCCCACCCCCGATTCAACGGCTGCGGACGCGCTTTGTGTATTTCGCCCCTACGGCCCTTCTAGAGGATGCCGAATCGATCGGGCTACCGAATTCGTGTGTAGACGGCTTCCAGATCGCCGACGAGGTGGTCCCAGTTCCACCGCTCCGCCATGTCCGCCATCGCCGCCTGACCCATCGCCAGCGTGCCCTCGGGATCGGCCAGCAGTTCATCGAGCGCCTGGGTGAGATCGGAGGGATCCGTCGTGCCCACCAGCCGACCGGTGACTCCGTCCCGGACGAGTTCCCGATTCGAATCGAGATCGGAGGCGATGGTGGCGATGCCGGCCACGAGACTCTCCGCGATGACCAGCTGCGGATTGATCGAGAGATGCCGCATGGGCTGGATCACGCAGATGGATTCCAGCAGCAGGCCGGGCAGGGTCACCCCGTCGGGATACGGGAATCGATGGACGTGGACATTGTCGAACTCCTGCTCCAGTTCGTCGATCCCCGGAACCTGGTCCCAATGGGGGCGGATGGCGAAATCGAAGTCGAACTGCGGGTACCGGGGGGCGAGCGTGCGATAGGCCGCCACGGCGAGGTCCGCGCCGTTCTCGACCGAGGGATCACGCCAGAACAGGATGCGACGACGGGGGCCGATCTCCGCGTCGCCGTGTTCCGCACGGGGATCGCGGATGATGCCGTGACGGAAGCGATCGACTGTGATCCCCTCCCGCGCGAAGTGCTCGACGACGCAGTCCGTTCCCGCCACCACGGCATCCAGACGTTTCCAGAGTCGCCGGGTGATCAACGGCAGACGCTCGGGAAAGTACGCGGCGAAGACCGTGCAGACCGTCGGCGTGCGCAGCCCCAACAGGCGCAGTCCCCCGCCCAGATGCGCCGTCCGGTTGTAGCCGTGCAGATGCAGCACATCGAACTCGTGTTCGTGGCAGATCTTCTTGATCTGGGCCACCTGCCGGAGCAGGGATGCGAACCGCAGGCCACGCCCCTGCTCGGAATCGCGGGTGAGGATGCCCCCCCGCTTGCGGGAATCGGCGACCCGGTGGACGGGAATGCCCGGATCGAGGCAGGCGGGGAGGCTTCGACCCTCGCCGTACTCGTTGGTGATCAGATGGACGTCGTGCCCGGCGGCCCGCAGTCGGGCCATCCCCTCCAACGGCACCTGGATGTGGCCCGAGACGTTGTGCTCGAAGCCCTTCTCACCCGCAACCACCGAGATGAAATTGCCGATCTTCATGTGTTCCAGTGATCCAGATTGCGACCGGTTAGTTCCGCCAGCCTCCGGTTGCTGTCGTGAAACTCCTCCAGCAGTCGGATTCGCGTGGCCGGTTCCATCGTCGCGTACCCCCGCTTGCCGGACTTCTTCTTCATTCGCCGGACCATCGTGCCCACGGGGCTGCGACTGAGCCGGTGCAGGACGGGCCGCAGCCCGAGGGCCGTGCAGGCCCTGCGAATCCTCGGAAACATGGCCGAGTTCTTGATCTGCCCGAACTGTTTCGTCTCAATGCCGGCGTCGACCCCGAGAAATTCGCAGATATCTCGGTAGTACGCGCGATCGTCGAGGGCCAGGTCCTCGTGGAAGAGGACCTTGATCCGGTCGCGGGGCCAGTGCTGCAGCATCGCCTCGAGCTGATCCGCGTAGCGGCTGCGGGCCACGAGATCCGGATCGTCCTTGATCGCCTGTTCGAGGGACGTCCATCCCTGCTCCTGCTTGCGAACCTGGTAGTTGCTCATGAGCCGGTCGACCGGGTGACGCACGACCATCAGGAGCCGGACATCGGGAAAGTGCTTCGCGACCAGAGGGACCACGTCCACCAGGCAGTAGCCGGTGGCGATCTCGCCGACGGCACGATGCTCGGCGGTGACCCCGCGGAACAGATCCCGGTACCAGTCGATCCCCCGGTCGTACGCACGGTCGAAGAAGTACGACTGCTTGGAGTCCGGCAGGTAGACCTGGGGGTGGTCGCGCAGCGCCGCGTCGACCCACGTGGTCCCGCACCGCTGACAGCCGACCATCAGGAACGTCAGGGGGCCGTCGTTGGTTGCGGTGCTCATCGATCGTCCAGTCTGCGCGGGTGCGGTTCGGTCCTGCGGCGAACGGATCATAGATGGCACGGCCGAATCACGTCCAGCCGACGACCGAGTCAGGGATCGCAGGGGCCCCACAACGAGACGACCCGCAGCAGGTCGTCCACACCGACCACGCCGTCCAGGTTGAGATCGGCGGGTTCGTCACCGGTCGAACCCCATCCCGAGATGACGCCCAGCAGGTCGTCGACCCCCACTCGTCCGTCGCAGCTGATGTCGCCCTCGCACGACGGTGTGCCCGTCGTCGTCGAATTCCGATGCAGCGTGAGGGTTCCCCGATCGAACCCCGGCAGGGAATCGGCGGAGACGACGTCCGGCGAACCGTCGAGGTCGAAATCGGCCACGGCAAGGAATTTGGGCTCGTCGCCGGTCTGCATCGATTCCTCCGTGACGAACGAACCATCCCCGCGATTCACGTAGACCTTGATCTGATCGAGATCCTTCACCGCGACGGCGAAGTCCGGAAGACCGTCCTGGTTGGCGTCGAAGGGTTCGGCCAGTTCGCTGCTGTCGGGTATCACGAGATTGCCGATCGTCAGACCGCCCGCGCCGTCGTTCAAGAGCAGGGTCGCATGCGGTCTCGACCGGTGGCAGATCAGAAGATCCCGGTCACCATCGCCGTCGAAGTCCGCATCCCGGATGGAGCAGGCCCCGTATTCCAGCAGCAGCGTGGTGTCGTACAGCAGCCCCGCCCATTGATCGGCTCCCGGTCCCAGGTTCTCGAAGACATGGACCATGTTGGTGCTGGACCGGTTTCCCACCACCAGGACCTCGGGGTGGTCGTCGCCGTCCAGATCCGTTCCGATGATGGAGATGCAGCGGGCGTCGAATCCCAGATTGACCGGCACCCCCTCGGAGAACTGGCCGGCGCCGTCGTTCATGAAGTAGTGGAATCCGGTCTCCTCGCCGGCCAGACCGAGATCCGCCACCAGCAGATCAGGATCACCGTCGCCGTCGAGATCCGCCGCATCGACCCAGTGCGGATCGGCCCCGGAGGCATGGAGCACGGGAACATCGAAGCCGAGCCAGAAGGTCGACTCGCCGAGGCCCCGGTTCAGCATCACGACCAGGCCCTGCAGCGAACTGATCGCGAGATCCGGAAACCCGTCGCCGTTGAGATCCTCCGCGATCACGATCCGGTTCCATTCCCCACCGGTTGCTTCGAATGCAAGCGGAGGAAGAAACCCGCCGGCGCCGTCGTTGAGCAGTACGAGCAGTTCGTCGTCGAACCGGTCGCTGGCGATCAGATCGGGCGCCCCGTCCTGGTCGACATCGGCCGCGACCACGCAGCGGATGAACGTGTTGTACTGTCCCGAGGTGTCCAGTTCGATGGTGTCCACCAGGGTGTAGTCGACGTCGTTGCAGACCGTACGCACGTCGGCCGAGGACGTCGCGGCGGCCGCCGCCGCGAGCAGGATCGACACCAGATGATCCGACCGCCTAGACACTGCAGTCACCCCACAGCGATATGACGAGCAGCATGTCGAGCACGTCGACCGTCCCGTCGATGTTGATGTCCGCCCGCAGGCAGGACTCGTCGAGGCATTCCCCCCACTTGGAGATGACCGCGAGCAGATCGAGCACGTCCACCACCTCGTTGGTATCGATGTCCCCTCGACAGAAGATCTCGACGTCGTCGTTCCAGTCGGAATCGTTGATGTGGACGGAGATCGTGGCGTTGTTCGTGTTGCCCGTGACGATGTCGGGCCGATCGTCGCCGTCGAGGGCGCCGATGAGCACCTCGGCCGCACCGCTCGGGGAAAGCACCTCGACCGGCTCTGCGAATCCCGTTCCGATGTTCTCGTAGACGGACAGCCGCTGCGAGCCGACGTGCGAGGCGACCACGTCGAGGTCGCCGTCTCCGTCCAGATCGCCGGCCGCACAGGAGTGGGGAGAGAACTGGGTCTCGAGCGACTGGTACTCGCTGAACTGCTCGTCCCCGTCGTTCACCATGAAGAAGATCTCGTTCTTGTTCTTGCTCACCACCGCATAATCGAGCGCTCCGTCTTGATTCCAGTCTCCCGTGCAGACCTCCCGGGGCGCGAGCGGACCGGCGAGCACCGTGGCCGGAAGCAGTGTGCCGTCTCCCGCATTCATGAGGAGATCGAGATCGTGCGACTGGAGATTGGTGACGATGACATCGGGAAATCCGTCCCCGTCGAAGTCGTCGATCTCCATTCCCCGGGGCTGGACACCGATCGGGACGGACGCACCGGGGCTGAAGGTGCCGGTGCCGTCGTTGATCAGGATCGTCACCAGACCCGGTGCTGCACTGGGCTGCGACGCGGACTGGTCCCAGTGCGGCACGACGACATCCCGGTCGCCGTCGCCGTCCATGTCGGCGATCTCCAGGATCGCGGGCCGGTACACGGAGACCTCCTGATGCGGAACCAGCAGGCCCTGCGGGTTCTGGAGCCCGATGCTGACCGAGGACCCGTTGTAGTTCGGGGTCGCGAAATCCGGACGGCCGTCGCCGTCGAGATCGCCCGCACGCACGTACCGGGGCAGCGATCCGACCGGACACTCCGGTCCGGGCTGGAACACGCCGGTACCGTCGTTGAGCATGACGATCACGTTGTTGGTGTTCCGATGGCTTGCGAACACGTCCATGTCGCCGTCGAGGTCGTAGTCGGCCAGGGAGACGCCGGTGCAGTTCCAGCCCCCGGTCGCGTACTGCACATAGGGTTCGAAGACCGACTGGGCGATCGCGGAATGCACGGACAGGCAGGACACTACTCCCGCTGCCAGCATCGTGATGCCGTATCCCCGGTCTCTGGTGTGCATGTGACCCTCGATTCCTCACTCTGAACGTACTTCAGGTGCGATGCAGGAGCCAGAAGAGCCGCTGAAAATGGCAAAACCGGTGTTTCGCACCGTTCCGTCTGGGGGAATCAGCCCGCCTTTCGGGTCTGCCAGACTACTTGCCGACCGTATTTCGGGCTCCCGGGCAGATCCCTACGATAGAGTTCAGATCGTCAGCAACAGGAGCCCCTGTCTTCATGTCCGAAGCTCGTCGAGGCCTCATCCGCATCACCACCAATTACGGCCGCCTGACGGCCACCTTGGTGATCGGCCTCATCCTGGTTCCCGTGCAGTTCGCCTGGGTGGGCACCGACGGATTCGGCCTGCTGGTCGCCATCGGGGCCTCCGCCGGCCTGGCGGCGATGTTCCAGGACATCATGCGGCACTCGATGGTGCGCGAACTCGGGACCGTCTGGCACGAGATGGAGTCACCGGATGCTCCGGTCGACGCCGAATCCCATTTCCGTCGGGTCTACGCCTCCGCCTTCGTGCTCTGCGGCGGCATCGCCCTCCTCACCGCGGGCGTCTTCGCACTCTTCCTGTGGCTCGTGCATCGGGCCATCTGGCCGTTCGACACCCTGCCCGACGAATTCCGCGCCGCCGGGCAGTGGATTCTCGTGGCCGAAGGCATCTCGACCTGCCTGCTGATCCTGCTGGCCCCCGCCTACAACATGTACGTGGTGACGGAGCGGTTCCTCGAGAACAACATCTGGTTCACCCTCAAGCGGTTCACCTACCTCCTGTCGGCGGTGGTGCTCTTCATCGTGCTCGGAAGCAATCAGGTCGAGTTGAGCCTCAAGCTCTACGGGGTCAGCGTCGCAGCCCTGTCGATGCTCATCCTCCTGGTCGCGGTCGGACGGATCATGCGGCAGGATCCCCGACTCCGTCCGAAGCTCGGCTGCGCCGACCGCTCCGCATTGCGCGAGATCATCGGCACCTTCGGCTGGAACGGCGCCGTGGTGACCGCCATGAACCTGCACGAACGCGTCGGCGTCTGGATCATGCTGGGGTTCTTCGGTCTCTGGGGAAGCACCATCTTCGGCCTCTCCATGCGTCTGGTGAGCTACGTGCGCATGCTGACGTTGGGCCTGACCTTCGGTCTCGATGCGGTCAGCGCCCGACTCAGCACCGGTGACGCCAAGGCCGCGTTCCGCTCGGTGGTGCGGCACTCGACCCGCCTCCACGCCTACGTCTCGATCCCCGCTGCGATCACCGTCTTCCTGCTCGCGGAACCGCTGCTTCGCCTGTGGGTCGGCCGGACGGTCCAGGATCCGGATCCGATCTCGGGCCGCGAGGTGATCTCGGCCACCGTGATCCTCGTCAAGATCATGGTGATCGGACTGATGAGCCGGGCCATCTCCGAAGGATGGATGAAGCTGCTCTACGGCGCCGGACACATCCGCCACTACGCCCCGCTCGTGCTGGCCGGCGGGATCGCCAACCCGCTCATCGCCTGGCTGCTGATCGAATGGCTGCCCCCATCGTGGAACTGGACCGGTGCCGCCATCGCCTTCGGAGTCGTGTTCCTGTCCGTCCACCTGATCATGCTGCCGGTCACCAATGCGAAGCAGCTGGGCTCGACGTGGCAGGACATTCTGGGAGCGCTGTGCCGCCCCGCCGTCCTGGCCCTCGTTCCGACCGTGGTCTACGCCGGCGTGCTGCTGTGGACGGATCCGGTGCCGTGGTGGATCGTGCTGCCGAGCTGTCTTGTGTACGCGGTCGCCTACGGCGTGCTGGGAATCTTCCTCGGACTCGAGCCAGCCGAGCGGGCCAGAATCCTCGCCCTGTGGCATCGGGCCAGGACCCGACGGGTTCAGTAGCCCTGCACGACGGTTTCGTCGTACTCGTCCCACGTCGTTTCGTCGTCCCATTCCCCCTCGTCGTCCCAGACCTCTTCCGCTTCGAGGTCCGGAATCACCCAGGCGGGATCCTGCTGCTTCAGATCGGTGCCGATGGAGATGAAGAAGACCGACAGGATCACGTGGACCATCGACCACGTGTAGGTGGGCCAGTAGACGACCTGATTGAAGATGCCCTGCGTGTACATCGCCACCAGCAGCATGCCGAGAATGCTGATCAGGAACGGATCCGCACCGATGAAGTTCCGCATCCGCCAGGTGCGGAAGGCGCAGCTGAGCGACGTGAACAGCAGGATCATCATCGGTACGAACAGGGACAGACCGCCCATGTACATCAGGTTGAAGTAAGCGCTGTGCGGGTGCGCCCCCACGACCGAACTCCGGAACGCCATCTCGGAGTTGACTCCAAGCAGTCCGAAGAGCGGACGCTGGCTGTAGACGTCGCGGGTGTAGGCACCCCAGACCTCGAATCGATTCGTCTCCAGTTCGGTGAACCGCTCGAAGGCGGTGTTCTCCGCGAGACCGACCACGTAGGTGATGGCACCGAACCCGACCGCCAGAGCGACCAGCGTGATCACCGGACGACGACTCAGCTTGAAGACGATGGGGATGCCGACCATGAGGATGGCCAGCAGCGTCTGCCGACTGCCCGTCAGCAGGGCCATGCCGAGACTCAGTCCCACCGCACCGAGAATGACCGGCTTCAACGATACGGCACGGGTGCTGATGGCCTTGTAGTACAGCAGCGGAATCGACAACGCGAAGAGCATGCCGATCTGGTTGGAGTTCACCCCGTAGGGCTGGAACCGACCGGCTCCACGCAGGAAGGCCTCGCCGGGAAACAGGATCAGGCCCGACAACGGAAGCAGCAGCGCAAGGAAGCACCCGAAGGCCAGCCCGTTGATGATCCGCTGGAGATCCTGGAACGTCACGACGGTGCGGATGAGCATGATCGCGGCGAACACGACCATCAGCCACTGCAGTCGGAGGATCATGGCGAGCATCCGGTCCTGCACCTGGAAGACGTACAGGAACATCACGCACGCCATGATCAGATACAGCCACACCAGGGTCGGGAGCTGTCGACGCGGTCCCGGATGCAGAAAGGCGCCCAGCCCCACCAGGAAGAACACCATCGCCGACGAGACCTTGGCCGCCTGCGAGATGATTCCCAGATCCGGAAGCCGCCCGATGGTCAGCCAGATCGGGACGATCGAAAGGGCGATCACGAGCCGGTACCGGGCCGGAACCGCCAGGTACACCACGATCGCCGCCGCGACCCCCGCCAGAAGGATGGGAATCGGGACGATGTCGAGATACAGCTCAATGCGATCCATGGGGCCTCTTGCGGTGTCGGCATTCCAAGGGTGCCCACTTAACCCGAAATCATCCTCACCGGAGATCCGGCATGGACCGACTTCAGCCTAGACTTTCCCGGACACCATGGAACGTCTTTTCCCACTCTGCCTGCTCCTCACGCTGCTGGTGACCCCCGGCTCGGCCGTCGAACCCCCGATTTCGCCCGCCCCCGCCCCGAAGGCCCCCACGGCCCCCTTCCCCAGAGTGCTCGACGGGATCAAGTACACCGAGATCGAACGGCAGGGCGCCCTCACCCGACAGACCTGTCGTCGACTTGGAATCCCCACTGTTCCCATCGCCTACCACGGTGGAGTCGACACGAATGCCGACGGCGTCATCAGCGAAAACAACATCGCACGGTTCACGGAATGGGTCGATCGGACGATCCCCCGCGAACAAACCATGCCCGCGGTGCTCGATTACGAACAACCCTGGTGGGACGAACTGACCGCGGAGTCCATCGAACCCGATCGACTGCGTGAGATCCTCGATGTCTACGTCGAGGGACTGGTCATCGCCGAGCAACTCAGACCGGACGTGGACTGGGGCTACTGGGGACTGCCCGCGATGCGACACACCTCGGAGAAGTGGCGGGCGCAGGGGCTGGCGCTCGACGCGCTTCTGAGTCGACAGGGCGCCGTGTACCCGGCCGCCTACGACTGCAATCCCGAAGGCGGCTCAGACGAGTTCGGTCGGTACGCAACCCGGGCCCTGGAATCCTGCGGCGGCCGACTGCCGGTGTGGGTGTTCATCAACACGCGCTACTGCGGCCAGCAGGGCGATCGGAGCAGGTTCATTCCCGTCGACGAAGTCCTCGCCAATGCGCAGGCGATCCTGACCGCCGAATGGACCGATCCCTCCGGCGGCGTCCACCGGGTGGCGGGCATCGTGGTCTGGGACACCTACGGCTGGAGCGACGAGGAGTCGTGGGGCGAACTCGATCGGCACAATGCCGACCTCTTCAGTCGTCTGCACGCACTGGCCGAAGCCCTGCCCTCGAATGGATCCGCGGCTCACTCGCCCCCGGAATCGCCTCCGGAATCACCCTGATCCCGACCGGGACGCATGAGGTCCCGGAGCCGGCGCTGTTCGTCGGGCGTCAGCGTGCCCGATTCCTGCCGCCCCCGTTCACCGCGACGATTCGAACGACCGGCGCCGTCCCTCGACTGGGCCGCAGCCCTCGCGAGCCGTTCCCTGAAGACTTCCTGCTGGGACGACGTCAGACCCGCCCACAACGTCGCCTGCACCTCATCCGCCTTGCGCTTCAGGGCGTTGAGACGTTCCAGTTCCGACTTCGCAGCATCGATGTCCTCCTGGGAACGCATTGCGGAGACCGGCGACTGCGCAATGCGACGGAGTTCGGCGATGCGATCCCGGTACTCACGCTCGAAGGAACGGTTGTCCCGGTCGAAGGACGCGATGGCATCACGGGCCGCGGTGCGCTGGGCCGGTTCGAGTTCGAGCTGCATGTACAGCTGAAACCATTGGCGGGGGCGGACGGCCCGCTGACGACGGACCGGCTCCACGTCGGTCGGAGCACCGGAGCGGATCCAGTCGGCGACCACTTCGATCTCCGCCGGGGACATCGGTTCGCCGTCGGGCGGCATGATCTCCTCGTGCGAGGCGGACAGCGTGATACGTCGGTAGAGCTCACTCTCCCGGGGCGAACCGCGACGGACGACCCAGTAGTCCTGCGAACCGGTGAAGAGCTGGGCGAGCGGCAGGATCTGCAGCCCTCCCTTCTGCTGCTGGGCTCCGTGGCAGCGGGCGCAGTGGGTGGTCAGCACGTTGACGACGTTCATCACACCACCGCCGCGCATGCCGGGCTCGGGCTGGGCGCCGGGAGAGCCGGGAACGCCCCCCCCACGCCGGCCGCCCTGCGGTTCGACGGAGGGACCCGAAAGATCCGTTTCGCCCGAATCCTCCTCATCGTTGCGTTCGGCGACGTCCGCGGGCGACGTGGGATCGAACGGCGGATCGTCGTCGGCGTGCCCCGCCACCGTGCAGCATCCGACCAGCACAAGCGGAAGCAGCGGGTTGGAGGATCGAAATCCGTGCATGGAGCACTCCTTCGGGCGGGGTTCTGCCGGTATTATTGTACGGCTGACGATCACCCTTCATCCCCGCAGGATCCCCCCGGCATGCCCCTGACCCACGACGCCATCCTCCAGACGCTTTCCAAGATTCTGCCCCCGGGTCAGGAGCGGGACCTGGTCTCCCTTGGAATGATCAGGGACATCCAGTTGGAGGACGATCGGGTCACGATCGGCATCGAGCTGCCGACTCCCGAGGAATCGATCCGTGCGCGGCTGCAGGCGGACATCGAAGGGGCGATCCGTTCGGAGGCGGGCACCGACATCCCGGTGGAGACCGTCTTCACCACCAAGGCGCCCCCGTCCACGCCCGCCGGAGACGCACCGCCCAATCCGCTGCCGGGGGTGAAGCATGTGATCGCGGTCGGTGCCGGCAAGGGCGGCGTCGGCAAATCCACCGTTTCGACCTTCCTTGCCACCGGACTCGCACGACTGGGTGCCAGGGTCGGCCTGCTCGACGGCGACATCTACGGACCATCCATGTCCACCATGCTGGGACTCGACGAGATCCAGGCCACCGCGAACGGCAACGTCCTCGATCCGTTCGAGGTCCACGGCATCAAGTCCATGACGATCGCCAAGCTGGTGGATCCCGAGAAGGCGATGATCTGGCGAGGCCCCATGGCCCACAAGGCGTTCTCTCAGCTGGTGCTGCAGACCGACTGGGGCGAGCTGGACTACCTCATCGTCGATCTGCCGCCCGGCACCGGCGACGTCCCCCTGTCGCTGGCCCAGCTCCTTCCCCTAACCGGATCCGTCGTGGTCTGCACTCCGCAGCGGGTGGCCATCGACGACGCACGTCGTGCGGTGCGGATGTTCCAGCAGCTCAACGTCAACGTGCTCGGGGTGGTGGAGAACATGAGCTGGTTCGTGGGTGACGACGGCAAGGAATACGACATCTTCGGCCGGGGGGGCGCCGAACAGATGGCGGCGGGAATGAGCATCCCGTTCCTCGGAGCGATTCCGATCCACATGAACATGCGGGTGAATGCGGACGCCGGCACTCCGCTGGCAAACTTCGAGATCAACGACGAGATCACCGGAAAGCTGGAGCAGGCCTGCCGGAACCTCGCGGAGCAGGTGTCGATCTCGGCGATGCAGGATCCCGGTCGCCCCACCCTCACGATCAGCGGGTCACCACCACCATCATCGTGATCAGCACCGCGTTGAAGCAGCCGTGCATGACCATCGGCGCCAGCAGCGAACCTCGCCACTCGCGCATGACCCCCAGGCCCACGGCGATGGTCGCCAGGGCGGGGACGACCATGAGGCCCTGGGGATGGATCGCGGCGAAGACAAGCGACACCACCAGCAGCGAGCACGCCATGCTCCCGAAGAGTCCCCACCGATGCGTGGCCGTCCGCAGCTGTCGGTAGAGAACACCGCGAAAGACGATCTCCTCCAGGAACGGAGCCACGACCGCGGCCACGAAGTAGACCTGCAGGATCGTCCAGAGCGAACCGTCGGAGACGTAGAGCAGAATGGGATGGGCCGGATCCTCGGACTGGCTGAAGTCGGTTCCGCTCGGGGATGCCGTCACCGCCCACTGGGTCACAGCGACCAGCAGCACACCCACCAGCAGCAGCGGCAGCAGCATCAGATAGCCGCAGAGCCCCCAACCGATTTCGCGCCACCAGCTGCCCCGCCCCTCCGGGCCGGTGGTCAGTCCGATTGCCCGTCGCACCCGGCTCCATCGATCGCCGCGAAGCACGGGCCAGAGGACCACTCCCGCCGTCAGGCCCTGAGCGACCCCCGTCAGCAGCAGCTGGATGGCCTGAAGCTGGGGAATCCATTCGAACAGTAGCCCGAGTAGGTACTGGACGAGCAGGAACAGCACCAGCCACACCGCGAAGGTCTCGGCCAGCAGACCATCCTGTCTCGAGGCGGTACCCATCCCGTGACGCAATCGTCCCTGGCACGCCAGCACGATGAGGACGACCAGCAGGACCAGTCCGACGACGAACCCCGTCAGAAGCAGGAGCATCAGCACGCCCAGGCCGATCATCACGACCCGGGCCTTCGAGACCCAGCGGGAACGTTCGGAGGTCGCCCCCCGCCCGCTGGGATGAAGCGCAATGTCTCCGAACCAGCCCAGCTGCCCGACCAGGGCATCCTGCTCCTCGGGATCCAACGCGCCGGGAACCGAGTCCGCGGTCGGTGGCCCGGCGTAGACACGTCCCAGCAGCTCCATCATTCGAGCCTGTTCCGGATCGGGCTCGACCCCCGCCTCGTCCATCTGAACCTCGAGACGAAGCAGCGCCGCCTGCGCGGCGTCCGAACCGTTCACCTCACCGATGAGCACGACTCCACGGATGCGGCGACCGACGCTTCCGACTTCGAAGGATCGAAGACTCGACTCCACCGCGGCCCGAAGCCCCAGGGTCTTGGCTCCGACGATGACCTGTCCTTCCATGCGCTCCGTGATGTGCGAGATCTTCGCGCGGTAGTCCCGACCTGCCTCGGTCGAGTCGGAAGCGATGTGCTGGCCGATGATCAACAGGACGACCAGGATGATCGCCCCCCAGGCGAGTCGGGGGAATCCGGTCGGAGGCGAGGCGGTCCCGCTCCCCAGCGGACCGGTTCCTGAATCATTCGACTGCTGCATCGATCAACTGCTCCGGGAGCCACCGACCGGCGGTGGTCGCAAGCTGGCATCGGACGAACCCCCTCTGACGGGCCAGAAACCGGGGGTGGAGGGCGAAATCGGTACCCTGAAGGGCGTCGGCATCTTGACAGGATTCGCCTGCTTTGTATCCTCGCTCTTTCGCCTCAAGGTCGCAAGCCGTGGGGCGGTGTTTCATCTTCAAGACCACGATGCAGAGAGAAACGGTGGCACCATGCCTCGCCAGACGACATTCATGAAGCCCGGAGAGACGACCCGACAGTGGCATCACATCGATGCCGACGGTCAGATTCTCGGTCGCCTCGCGGCGAAGATCGCACCCATCCTGATGGGCAAGCATCGCCCAGAATACACCCCGCACGTCGATACCGGCGACTACGTCGTCGTGACCAATGCGGCCAAGATCGCACTGACCGGACGCAAGGGTGAGCAGCGGATGCACATGCGATACAGCGGCTATCCCGGCGGGCTGCACATGCGAAGCACCAACGAACTGCTCGAGAAGCATCCGGAGCGGGTCGTCGAACAGGCGATCAAGCGGATGCTCCCCAAGACCAGGCTCGGACGAGCCATGTTCAAGAAACTCAAGGTGTATTCCGGTCCCGATCACAAGCACGGCTCGCAGGCCATGCACGACCTGAGCATCTGACCAGCACCAGCGAGAGACACGAAGGCCTTCAATGACCGACGAGACTACCCCCAACACCGAAGCAACCCAGCCCGCCCCCGAAGCGGCTTCCGCACCCGAAGCTCCCGCGGTGGAGACCCCGGTCGTGGAAGAAGCCCCGCAGGCCCCCGCCCCCATGGTTTCCAACGACACCGTGAAGGGTCCCGATCCGCAGGGCTGGTGGCGTGGAACCGGCCGCCGCAAGGCCGCCGTGGCTCGTGTCCGGGTCAAGCCCGGTGAAGGCGTCTTCATCGTCAACAACCGCACGCTCGACAACTTCTTCACCGAGGAGCGTGACCGCAACAACCTCCACAACGTGCTGAAGAAGACCAACACCTTCGGGTCGATGGATGTGCACGTGAACGTCCGCGGAGGCGGTTTCACCGGTCAGGCCGGAGCCATCATCCTTGGACTCGGCCGTGCCCTCCGGAACTACGACATCTCCCTCGACTCCACGCTGCGTGAGAACGGGTACCTCACCCGTGACCCGCGGAAGGTCGAACGGAAGAAGCCCGGACAGCCCGGCGCTCGCAAGCGGTTCCAGTTCTCCAAGCGTTAAGTATCGTCCTTCGATCGATCCGGCGATTCCGCGCCATCGGTGCGCCGCGGGCGACGAAGGCGTCGCTCGATCGCCGAGGAGGTCGTTCCGTGCCGCACGGAAAGTTCCGCCAGCGTGCACGGCGCATCCCCCCTCATGCCGAAGCGTTCGTCGAACAGACTGCGAACGGTTGCATCACCCGCCGACGCGGCTTCGATGTCCGAACGGTCCGGGAGCAGCCACGCCCATGGCACCCGCCGGCGCAGCAGGACGCCGAGGCCTCCCTGGGCGGGGGCCGATCGACTGGCGGCCCGGCGTGGACGAGCGGAGATCCTCCCGTCCTCCAGCTCCGCATCCAACTGCTGCAGAGCCGCAGGAACGATGCCCTCGCCGGCCTCGACGTCGGCGTCCAGAATGGCTCGATCCAGCAGGTCGACCAGCAGCCGCAGGAGGACCGCACGCTCCTGGGTGGGAAGTTCGGCGACGGGCTGCTGCACGAACTCCTCCACCCGCTGCCTCAAGTGCACGAAGCCCTGCATCATCATCCGCAGATGGAGCATCGCCGCGTGCCGCAGCATCGTCTCCACCGCGTCGAGCTGTTCGACCGACGGCATCGACCCGCTGACGACCAGCCCCTTGGCGGCTTCCGAACAGAGCATCGCATGCGTACTGCAGTCCATGCGAAGCAGGGCGACATCCAGCGCCGCATCGTCGGCGAGCAGGCGATCCTCGTCGATCAGGGCATGATGGGGCAGTCCGTGCCGGACGCTGGCAGGCATCCGGTGCTCCTGCAAGTCCGCCTCCTGCCTCCAGACCAGCGGCAATGCCAGCAGGCGATCGAGCCGGAGTCGATGCAGGGCGCGGTGTACAGCGGAGACGCTCTTGCCGTACCGGTCCGCGAGGACTCCGATGTCCATCCCCCGCCCCCGGGCCCGCTCGATGACCCGTGCGTCCCGCAGGGTCAGCGGCCCGTGTTCGGCGAACAGCTGCTGCGTCCGTTCGTTTCGCTTCAGGATCCCGCGGACCGCTTCGTGGGAACGGCCCGTCTCGACGGCGATCCGTCGTGCCGCCTCATTGAGTGTGACCGACTCGTCCCTGCCCAGGCGGACCGCCTCTTCGATGATGCCTGCACGCTGGACATCCGTGAGTCTCGAGAAGGAGGCGGCAACGGTGATTCGGCCGGGATTGCTGGCCATGAACCGCTCCAGCGAATCGGGGTAGCAGGCGAGCCGACGCTGGCCGTCTTCACCGCGTACGAAGTGAAGCACGAGTCCGGCCTGGCGGCACCGCTGCAGCGTACGGCGGGAGACGCCCAGGCGTCGTGCGAGATCGTCCATGTCTTCCGCCCGGCCGCGATCGAGTGTCCGCGGTAGATCCAGATCCCAGCTCAGACACTGGATAAAGGTGACCAGGTCACGCTGCAGCGCCGCACCAACCACCGACGTCCGGGGGCCCGGCCGATCGGACCGGTAGCCGGTGATGCGGAAGGTGATGAAATCCTCGGGATACAACCGCGTCGGTTCGATGACGTCCAGCAGCGCCTCGGCGGCATCCATCTGACGGAGATGCGTTCCCGCGGGTGCGTATTCCAGCTGCCGCAGCAGTTCCTGCAGCACCCCACTGGTGAAGGCGGCGGACCGGGGCATGCTCAGTGATCCAGCCAGCGGATCGGCGTGCGCAGCGATACGAGACCGTGGGAACCGGCCAGTTCGTAGAACCGCTCGAGCCCCGCCCGCTGCACGGGCCCGAACTCGTACCGGATGCTGGTGCGTAGATAGTGGTCCGCGACGTCGATGGGCCAGTTTCGACCCGACTCG